>Ga0307517_10004514_pt1 | contig 21363 bp, 23 predicted proteins | sample 23_EM_MG_FD_194515 | JGI IMG/M metagenome (GOLD analysis project Ga0307517, IMG submission 194515) | Populus trichocarpa ectomycorrhiza microbial communities from riparian zone in the Pacific Northwest, United States - 23_EM | ecosystem: Host-associated > Plants > Roots > Unclassified | place...
CCTGGAGACTATTGTGATAGTCTCGACAGGTTGCCCGAACATAGCACTATTGTGATAGTTCTATCAAGCACGACAATCCACCCACCTTACTATCTGAAGAAATAGTACCTCTAGTAAACTACTCAAGACAAGCAAGCCAGTTCCGTACTATCTGAAGAGACAGTATTTCCCTAAGCCTTATTACAAAGAAGAAGACTTGCTCACTATAGGAAACCACTATCGTTGCCTGTTGCATAACTACATAACAATAGGATTGTTACACCGACGAACATATAAAGGCTGCTAAACACGTCTTTAGATATGTTAACGGAACGCGAAACCTTGGCCTATTTTACCCGTACACAACAACGAATGCTATCGATGTTTATGTTGACGCTGACCTTGCTGGCTGTTATGATACCAGAAGATCCACCTCCGGTTACATTGTTCTATTCAATAACTGTTGTGTCTCCTGGCTCTCAAAGAAACAAGCCTCTGTCGCCAAATCAACTACCGAAGCAGAATTCGTTGCAATGTCCTACGGTCCCCGCCAGATTCGATGGCTTCTGAAAGGCCTCGCCGACCTTCGCCTTCATGTTCCAATCGCTATGCACGGTGATAATACTGGTGCAAATTTCTTGGCTGTCAACCCTCAGATCAACGTTCGAACAAAGCATATCGCCGTCGACTGCTTCATCACGCGCGAAGCTCTGGAAGACAACTTGTTCGTTCTCCTTAAGGTTGAATCAGTTAACAATCTTGCTGATATATGCACCAAAATCTTGGCAAAACCTGCGCATCAGAGAATGATTACTTTATTGGGCTGTAGATAATGTGTGGAAGTGTTGAAATTCTTTGTATATTTCCTGTGTATATTCAACACACTACCGTGTATTCCTTTACTTAGTTTGTGTTTCGGCTCCGCCTGTCCACCGCTTACATTACTACAGCTAAGATATATATTATCGTGTTTTATTGTTTATTTCAGGATACTATCTCCGGATTTAACATGTGCTTTCCAATCAGGTGTTTAGGATTTTACGGTTGTTTATTCATCTCTTATGCACCATTCTTGGTCATGATATTTCTAATAATCGCTCCACACCCTTTTGCTTTCATGTACATTATTTGGGATTTACTTGGTTGGATTTCAGGGTCAAACATGTTCGCACTTATGTTTCTTACATTGTTTTCCCTATATTTCTCTTGCGCATATGGACGCGCACTTTTCTATAAATAAGGTGCTACCGCCGACCTGGCTTGGAAGAATTAAGAACCGGAACTCCTACCAATCCCTTCTTCACCTCCTCGCTAAGCGTGCCTCGCAACCCCCCTCGTACTTGCGAAGTATTATCTACATAGAATAGATTGTGCCGCATTCACATTTTGAACACCAGTGAGTCCCAATGAATATTATCTCTACCGTGGACATGTCAGTCGGCCACTGCCATTCTACCGATAGGAAAGGGTTTTCCCTTATGCAGATGTAGTTGGAGAGACATCACCCGAAGCACTTCCTATTTGTGGAGATAGTTAATATCCGACCGGTCAGACTGCCTCCGAGTGTTAGCCCACTCTAGGTGGCTGAGTTGGACAGCCCTGAGCTGAGCAGGGTGCTCGCGAAAGGTCAGAATGGTTGACAGGTGTCCTCTGGCTTTACATTATTCTACTTAACTAAAGTGAGAGATACTCTATTCTGATAACCAACGATCCTCGAAAGAACTTATTGAGTGAAGCTTTCAGGCTTAACGATATTAAGTTTTACCGCTTGATTCTACTTTGAATTATCTTTATCTTTATTTTTATCCTTACTTCTACTTTGAGTCTTCGGTGCGGTCGCAATCTTAGGATCCGTCTTCCTACAGAGTGCCCCCGTTACAAAGGTCCACCTCAGTGGAATATCCAGCAGTTTTTAAGTTTGGAAAAAACAAAAAACCTACCTTCCCATTGAATACAATTTCTGGAGTTGTTTGCTGAGAAGTCTTTGTTTGCATCTGGCAGGACAATAACCTTGTTCAGTTCATGAGCACTGTGCATCAGATCACAAATCAACCATCAAATTATCCTCTAAAAAAACGCCGACGTCCTTGTGTCCCTGCTGCCAACCGTCATAATGTGGAAGCTTTCTTTGGCGATTAAGCAATAGGTACATATGTTTTCCACTCCTATCAAAGTACTTAGCTTAGTATTCATAGTCTAGTCTCTATGCCAACCCCGAAATTGGCCATTGATTACAACAATAAAATGAATTCCGTTGATATTGCAAACCAATATCGAAGGTATTATTCCACACAGTTGCGAGTTGCTGGTGTCTGGATGCCAGTCTTTTTCTGGCTACTAGATACAACGGTCATCAATGCGTGGACATTAGCGAAGTGCTCCTCACCCCGATCTCCTACCGGCACTCCAAGCGTTCTCCACAATCACCCAAACTTTCGAATTCAGCTTGGACACAGCCTTACAGCAAGTGGCTACCTGTCCCTAAATCCTGCCCGTGCGACTCAGCTTACCGCGCTTGTTACATCCTTACCTACCACGCGAGCAAATGGCCGGCACTGTCCTGGAGCAACTCTAGCAGAAAACAATTGCCTCAGCAGGCAGTATGGTTAGTTTCCCTTACTACTGATGCACCAAGGGTATATTTTCCTGTTCCGCGACCGTACCTATTTCCAAAAGGTTACATCTAGTTTCGTTGTATTAATAGAATTAATATTCTAGGATATGTTACGAAGAATACTGCCCTACCAGTTACACGAACGTGTCCTGCAACTCATCGATTAATTCATGATCCGAAGAAGAAGCAATTTCGCTGCTTTTCCTGCCGTTGGATTGGCCAAAGGGGGGAAGAGTTTTGCAATACCGCCCACGAAGCCTGAAGTTCCCGCCATAAAAAAAGGGACTTTACTGCTTTTATTTGTTCCTTTTGCTCTGTTCCACTTTGTGCAGAGGCTTGCTTTAATTTGTTTCGCGAGTTCTAGGAGTTTGGATTCTATCACATCTTTTTCCTTTCGTCAACTTGTTTTTAATTTTCTTACTTGCACGGCCAAGCTGCACTCTTTTATTTTTTCTTTTATTTTTTATTATTTTTTATCATGTATTCATTGTTAAGATACAAGAACTCTCATGCATCGTGAGATATGGCGTAAAGAAAACCTTAATTCAAACAACCGCCCGCTTCACCTCGTCAGGGGAAAAATCAAGCACCCCGAATCCATAGGAAAAATCCCCCTCGCCTAGCACCTAAGACAATAATACCTCAGACAGGTAAGGAAATAATTCATAGAGATGTACAGGATAGAGACCCAAACCCTTCAACAGGCTCCCCTAAAACAAAAGAAAGGATTGGCTCACGAAGGCCCGATAGGGCCCGGAGGGGAGGATGTGTGTAGTGTTCGTTACGGGTCGGGGCGGGGCGGGTTATCACTCGCCAGGCCCCGCCCTTACACGGAGCCGGGGGGGGTATTTTTCGGGTAATCCCCGCCCCGTCCCCGTCCGGGGCCCACCCACACTGATTCCCTGGACGGGGCCCCGTTTGTTACCACTTATTTTTAACGGGGAGCTGTCTGGGGTATGAGTGGGGCGGGGGCCTGAGCGGGGACAGTGGCAGGGCATGCCGAAAAAGCCACCCCGCCCCAGGCCGTTGAGCGGGGTGGGGCTGGGAAAAGGGTCTGGGGCTTGCATTTTTCGGGGCCCCGTCCACCCCGTAACGAACTCTAGATGTGTGATCGCCTGTCACAAATCGTGACTAAGCAAGGCAGATTTCACATGACTAATACTTATTAGTCATAAGGTATGTTGAGGTTTTCACTATGACGTCATTTGCCTCATAGATTTCACATGACTGCGCACTTGCGAGTTATTGGTTAATTATGATTGGTTAATGGTTTCATGACATCACAATTCTGACGTCATATGATGTAATGATTTTGCACATGACTCGGATTACGAGTCATGGGTTTCACGCATGCGACTCATTTGAGCGCATGATCGAGTTATGGGTTTTGGATCAAGAAAAAGGTATGTGCGCTGTTGATTCGTAAGAATCAGCTGATGGATTTCGCACCATGACCAATCATGAGTCATGGGGCTATGCTATGTAATGATGACGAGTTATCAAGGGTAAGGTTGCGGGAAGACGCCTATAAAAGGTGCTTGGTTCCAACCAAGAGATAGGATCTTCACGCAACCATCTAAGTACTTTTCTATACTCAAGATATTGCAATACGATTACTCTTTACTCTCTTTAGATAGAAGCCTCCTCTACGAGAGCCTACGCTCTAAGAACCCGGAGACTATTGTGAGAGTCTCGACGGGTTGCTCGAACATATGACTATTGTGATAGTTCTATCAAACACGGCAATCCACCCATCTTACTATCTAACGAAATAGTATCCTTCGATGGATCGCTAAAGACAAGCAAGACAGTTCTGTACTATCTGAAGAGATAGTCTTCCCGTAAGCCCTATTATAAAGTTAGGACTACTTACTTTAGTATACAACTATCGTTGCCTGTTGCACTACGACCTAACAATAAAATTGTTACATCGCCATTACGAGAGAAAACCACTGCACTTGTAGGCCGACATTGTAACCATAAACGTACGGTCGCGCCGGTAATTACATCGATCCAAGGCATTGGACACCAGGCAGGGAGATAGTGCAATACCACGACTGGGCGTAACCGAGGAGTCGACGAACGATCGGGGAGGATGGGGAGGCAGTAAGGTGCCAGCTGCTGTAGCAGTAACTGTGCATCTGGACAGAACCGGGAGGTGGGAGAAGGAAGGATCACGAACAGGCTAGCCACAACTAACAAACGGGCCATAGCAAGGGCTTTTGGGACGACGACAAAACCAAGGCGAGACCGAGATGTTACTAACTGAGGCTTTCCCCATTAGAGGTACAAGCCCAGCAAGCCGAGGCCTACTTCGACCTAGAGTCCGACACCATAACGCCGACCGTGAACGAAGCGAGAAGCTTTCTGACCGTGCAAAATGCTAAGCGAGGTGCAAAGCAAGTGCGGGGTACGGGGGACAACTGAACATCATGAGCAAGTCCACGACGAACGAGAACGAGAACCCCAAGGAGGGGAGGCTCACAGGCCTCAGAAGAGGAGGGAAGGTGGCTTAACATCAACCCCTAGGCAGTAGCCATTGTGTGAGAAGAGAGGTGGGTGGGGGAAAGTGACGATGATTTCTCGTGGTGTTGAGATTTCAATCGCCGGAGGTGGAGAGGAGATGGTTCGTGTGGCCAAGCTGTAGTTAGACTCGGACACTTTATATGAAAATTGCCATTCTAAGTCTCCTGCTTCAACCTCTTGTTCTTGTAGATGTACCTCATTGAGAGCAAATTTAATTCTCAAATATTCTCCTTCACCCCGTACTAACAAGTCCTGAACATGAGTGTGGTAGATCATTTCTTTCTTTAGAATTGCCCTTTGCCTAGTGCCATACTAGACTCGGGCGCTGACTTTTAGTTCAAACCACCAAATCAAACGAAGGGATATGCGGTCCCTCAAGGCCCCCGTCACTAAACTTCGGGTTAAAGAGAAAACTGTGAAAATGCTGCTGGCCCTCTAATGATTCTGTGACATCATTAAAGTCTGAATTCAAGAGTGTGCTCGTGCTTGGGTTTTCCCCACACCCCACGCTCGGGCGACAACTCCAAGTCTTGGCAAGCGAGAGCAACACATGATGTTTGGATAATAATCGATGGCTTCGCGAATGGATGCTGGGAACAGCTTTGAACGGTAGCACCGGTAGGTTATTGGTTGCGGAAATTTCTGTTTCTTTGGAACACGTGAAAGAAAAAGAGGGCATGATCAGACGCGGTTATACATCAGGTTGTGGTAGGGGAATGTGAATCTCATGAGAAGTTCTGTGGGGATCAGTGGCCGGGCGTTTGCGTAACTGGTTTCGTGTCCAGTGATTGGAAACAGAGTTTTCAGCTATGATAGGAAAAAGGCTTTATCTACCCCGCTTTCCCCAAGTTCAAGTAATTACGCTCGACAAAATCCAAGTTAACCAACACCTTCCTCTCAACATTCACAACGGCGAAAATTGAAAAATGTCACAAGAATTCAGGAAAAGCGATAACTCTCCCGGCAGTGCCGATAACTCTTTTAACACCATAGGCTCCTTCAACAAGAACGAGAACTTTTCGAACAATTACGAGAACTGTTCCAACACAAATACGCACAACACAAATACTTACAACACGGGTACTGTTAACTACATCACCGCCGATGATAGATTAGAAATACTGGCATGGCTATCTCCATTGGAGCCACGGGTACGGCATCGAGACATTGCATCCCGGCGGGTCGGCAACATAGGAGAATGGCTGCTGGAGACTGAAGAATTCAAACGCTGGCACAAGGGTATCAGGGAGGATGGATCTTATTGCCAGACATTATTTTGCGATGGAAATCCAGGAGCGGGAAAGAGCTATATCACGTAAGCGAGAGTGTACCATTGCTAGGATTCGAAGAATACTATTACTGATTTTTTGCGATTGTAGTTCACTAGTTATAGATAAGCTCTGCGATGGGGCCGTCGGGGGAGATCCTACCGTTGTGTGTTTTTACTTCGACTTTGCTGCTCGGAATGAGCAGTCACCACTAAATATGCTTGGCTCCCTGGTGAGACAGCACGTTAGCAGGGAGGGGGGGGTTCCAGACGCGATAGCCCAGGATTTTAGAGAGGATAAAGGGGCTATTGGGGGTAGAGGACTCCAAGTTTCGGGAATCTCGAAGATGTTTCAGGCGGTCGCAAACACGAAACGCACATTTATCTGTGTTGACGCACTTGATGAATGTGTGCCGGCGCACCGAATGGCGGTTCTTAGGTCATTAGGCGATATTTTGCAGGGGTCTCCGAATATTCGCTTGTTTATGACTGGGAGACCGCATGTGCGGAGGGAGGTGGAGAGGGAGTTGGGTGGCGCGGCAAAGTTTGTATTTATACGGGCTACGGCAGATGGCGTCCTTACACTTCTGCGCGAGAAACTCAGATGGGACACGATCCCAGATGAGATGAGCAACACATTGGAGGAGGATATAATGAAGAGCATTCCCGCAATAAGTTCGGAAACGTATGTAGCGACGAGGCGAGGGCAAAGCTACCCCAGGTTGATGGCTGACATATTTTGAGCCTAGATTCCTACTTGCCTCACTCCACATCGAGGCAATCCTGCGAGGTACCACTGTTGCTCAGCGGAGAAAAACACTCAAGACAATAAAAGATGGTGCAGGGTTAGAGGGTGTATACAGTGCGACGTTAGAGCGGATAAAAGCTCAGGACGAGGGAAGGGTGAACCTTGCGGTGGCCACTCTGACATGGGTCTGTCATTCGGAGCGGCCATTACATGTGGACGAGCTATGCCAGGCGCTAGCGGTGGAGATAGGGGGAACAGATTTCGATCCGGAAAATGTTCCTTCAATAGGCGGGTTGCTAGACTACTGCCAAGGCCTGATCACAGTCGACGCGGAGGCTTCGACAGTGCGGTTAATCCACTCTACGGTCCAAGAGTACCTTTCTAGACACCCGGGCCTCTTCAGCAAACCTCACTCGATACTTGCAGAAACATGCTTAACCTATCTAAACTCACAACGGGTCAAGAACCTGACAACCCATTCTCATCCAGACCATAACAGCATACCGTTCCTCAAATAGACAGCGAGATATTGGGGAACACATTCGAACAAAGATCTCTCAGACCATACGAAAACGCTTGCTCTGGAGCTCTTGGACAAGTACGAAGACCACATATCCGCTGTATCACTTCTGGGGCAGGTACTGCATCCTAGATATACAGAAGCCATCACTATTTCTCCGCACTTCTCTGGACTACACTGTGCATCGTTCTTCGGGATTACTGAACTTGTGACTCTATTGATCAATGCTGAAGGTTGCGGAGCCGACCAACACGATTGTTCGGGTAGTACACCACTCGTGTGGGCTGCGAGAAATGGCCATGGAGGGGTAGTCAAACTATTGCTGGAACGGGAAAGTGTCGACCCCAATCTCCCGGATAAGTATTATCATCGAACACCACTTGGATGGGGTGCTGTCAAGGGACACGAAGAGGTGGTCAAATTATTGCTAGAGCGGGAACATGTCGACCCCGATCGCCCGGATATGAATGGTAATGGACCACTTGGGTGCGCCGCTATCGAGGGGCAGGAGGGAGTTGTGAAGATGCTGCTGGAACTGAAAGATGTCAACCCCAATCAGCCTAATAAGTATGATCGAACACCACTCGGATGTGCTGCTGTCAATGGACACGAAGGTGTGGTCAAGTTATTGCTGCAGCGGGAGAATGTCGACCCCAATCTCCCAGATAAGTATGATCGAACACCACTCGGATGTGCTGCTATTGAGGGACACGAAGGAGTGGTCAAATTATTCCTGGAGCGGGAAAATGTCGACCCCAATCGCCCAGATGTGAACAATCGAACACCACTCGGATTGGCGGCTATAAAGGGACACGAAGGAGTTGTCAAATTATTGCTGGAGCGGGAAAATATCGACCCCAATCGCCCGGATTGGGATGGTAATGGACCACTTGGGTGCGCTGCTATCTGCGGACACGAGGGGGTGGTGACGATACTACTAGAACAGCAAGGTGTGGATCCCAATCGGCCTAACAAGAATGATCGAACACCACTCGGATGTGCTGCTGTCAAGGGACACGAAGGAGTGGTCAAGTTATTGCTAGAGCAGGAAAAAGTCGACCCCAATTGGCCGGATGGGGATGGTAATGGACCACTTGGCTGCGCTGCTATCTGCGGACACGAGGGAGTGGTGAAGATACTACTAGAACGGCAAGATGTGGACCCCAATCGGCCTAATAAGGATGACCGAACACCACTCGGATGCGCCGCTGTTGAGGGACACGAAAGGGTGGTCAAGTTACTCCTCGAGCGGGAAAATGTCGACCCCGGTCGCCAGGATGTGGGCGGTCGGACACCACTCGGGTTAGCGGCTATAAACGGACACGAAGGAGTAGTCAGGTTATTGCTAGAGCGAGAAAATGTCGACCCCAATCACCCGGATTTGAACGATCGAACACCACTCGGATGTGCTGCTGTTGAGGGACACGAAGGCGTGGTCAAATTGTTGCTTGAGCGGGAAAACGTCGACCCCAATCGCCCAGATATGAGTGGTAATGGGCCACTTGGGTGCGCTGCTATCGGGGGACACGAGGGAGTTGTGAAGATACTGTTGGAACTGAAAGATGTCGACCCCAATCGGCCGGATGGAGATGGTAATGGACCACTTGGCTGCGCTGCTATCTGCGGACACGAGGGAGTGGTGAAGATACTACTAGAACGGCAAGATGTGGACCCCAATCGGCCTAATAAGGATGACCGAACACCACTCGGATGCGCCGCTATTGAGGGACACAAAGGAGTGGTCAGGTTATTGCTGGAGCGGAAAAATGTCGACCCCAATCATCCAGATGTGAATCATCGAACACCACTCGGATGTGCTGCCATTGAGGGACACGTAGGAGTGGTCCAGTTATTGCTAGGACGGGGGGGTGTTGACCCCAATCGCCCCGATAAGAATGATGTAACACCGCTCGCGTCGGCGGCTATGGAGGGACACCCGGGTGTGGTCAAGATATTGCTAGAACGAGAAGATGTCGACCCCAACCGCCCGGATAATTATGATATAACACCGCTCGGGTATGCTGCTATCCGTGGATATGAAGGAGTGGCTAAGCTTTTGCTCGAGCGGGAAAGCGTCGACCCTAATCACCAAGATAAGAATGATCAAACACCACTCGGGTGGGCTGCTACCCACGGACACGAAGGAGTGGTTGGGTTATTGCTGGAACGGGAAAATGTCGACTCCGTTCACACAGATAAGTATGATCGAACCCCACTCGGGTGGGCTGCTATCCACGGACACGAAGGAGTGGTTGGGTTATTGTTGGCAAGGGGGGATGTCGACCACAGCTGTCTAGACACACACAGTGGCACACCGCTCTCTTATCCTGGTAATCAAGGGCGTGGACTCGTGCGGCTACTGCAAGCCCGGAAATTTGCTGCAACCCCCGATGCTGGTGCTAGGAAAGATGGGTCGTGGGACGCGTGGAAGAGTCTCGCTCCTTTTTTTGGGACAAAATAACCCTAATTCCTTTGTTAATCTTGTTGGAGTTGATGGAAGCGGATAGTTGTTTCATTTGTTATAGACAGAAGGATAGATGGAATGGTTTCTGGTTATGTCTTTCCTTTGTTTAGAGTACGGAGATTTATAGGTAGAAGGGGATTACGCATGAAGGAGAGATTGATAGGTGTGGTAGACGATAGAATGATTGAGAGGGTTTTATTATCCTTATATAGACTTATGGTTGGTTAGTTAGTTTTGGGAAGACGACGAGCGAATGAAGTTTTTGATTCTCCCTAGTACCCTTTTAGTTTTGCCCTAGTCTAGTTCGATCGGTTGACCGTTACGCGCACATTATCCCCGTAATAAATCTATCTTAAAATAATATTATTCCTGTGCGAGAGCAGCGCTAGTAATTTTGGTGGTTTCAACTTGAACGACTTCGATTGCATGACATTAATCAAAGGGTAAGACCTAAGTCGATAGCTGATCGTATAGAGAATGTTAGTAACCTCACCGTTTCCAGGAGGGAGCTTGTTTCCTGTCTTCGGTTCATAATGCATCACCAGGTCGTGCAGGGTTCCGAATGGTCGGCGGAAGACTGGACTGGACTAGCTAGTCCGGTCGAAAGTCAAGTCTGGTCTAATGGTGGAAATTAGACTGACTGGACAGTCAGGATTATCGAAACCGACTCGACCAGGACTGGTCCGACCAGGCCCGCCAAGCAATAGGATATGCTATTTTTATCACAATATCTTATGTTCAAATAAGGCTTTTCTTAATACAACTTATTGTTTCCATGGGTTGTACGGTGCAGATAGTGCCTTGCTTTGATTAGGGGTGGTGAAAATATGTTCTCAAGTATCGAACTATTTTTAGTGCATTAAGTGAGTGATATTACATGACCAACTGCCACACGACGGGTATTCGATGCGACTTATCGATCGGGTAATTGCATTTCCACCACATGCTATCCTCTCCAGGATGCTCTATCAACCTGTATTGAGGGCCTGTTGATTTATACCGTGGCAAGCGGCTTTAAAATCCTACTATAGCTATCTATCTATTCCCAGCGAGGGCTGGCCCGGGTGCCACTCCGAGTCTCATGTGATCTTCTATAAAGACTGGTCTGGGACCAGTCCAAACCAGACCGGACCACCCAAGTTAGTCGGGTCCAGTCATCAGCATCAACCAGGACGGGCCAGTCTAGTCCTGCCTCCAAGACTTGACCGGTCGGACTATTCGGAACCCTGAGGTCGTGCGTGTGCACGCCTCCAAACCTGAAGTGCATAACGCTATCCGACCTATACGGGGCAGCCGACGAATAATTTCGACCCAACAAAAGCCACCCCCTTACCTGAAGGAATTCAGTCCAATATGAAGAAACCAGATGGCAAGGTATGTGACAGGAACCTTATTGTGGACAAGGGAAGCTAACATCCAACTGTGCGTGCATTATTTCTCATCGAGTGAGATATTGTGAAGCCGCCGGCTTAGATCCGGGTGATTGGAAGAAGCGTGTAGCCGGTTTTTGGGGCGGCACTTTTGAGTATCGTGGTGTGTGGAAGCTGATGCTGTATGTGTATTTCCACCCGCCCCGGGATGTCATGCTGGCTGTGCCAGCATCAATCTTTGGTTCATGGTAGTCTCGTGTTCTAGTGAAACTGACAAATCTGAAGGTCTGGAGCATAGTTTGGAGTTTGAAGGGGATGTGGGAAGCTAGAACAAGGCACCCGGAATCGGAAGGAAAACTAAGGTCTGTAGCTGGTTGTTCGGTAAAGAGGGACCTGGGTAATCGGGAATGGATCGGTGGGTTTGGGATAAGGACCTTTATTTTAGATTTGTATATTGAACCTTTGAAAGATCAGTACAAGTGATAGCCTAGTATTAGTGGCTTGGGTATATTATGGTGATGCGCAATTTTCTCACTACATCTCACCTCCTAGCAGTGTTGCCAACGGTCAAGTCCGCCCGTTTTGGAGGTAGGACGGGACGGATTATGGGCCTTATTCCGTTATTTCTTTCGCGCAAGCTCGGGCCCAGCGCCCGGCACCCGGCGATCGAAGACACGGATGGGCTGTATACCCTGACATCCAATACATGGGAAACTCCGACAATTATCCCCCGCCCCTCATGCTCAGCCCCGCCGTCTTTTATTTCATGCGACCACAGCATCTCGTAGTGGCAATCCACTTCATTTATCTATCACTTATAAACTCGGTTGGCGTGAGCACCCCATAGCAGTGGGTGTTTCGCCGTGCTATAGGGTTAGGGATATACTGTCCTAGTAATGCTCCTTTGGATTGTGGAGTTCGCCTAAACTTATTTTTAATACGGGTAGCAGATAGAGATTGAAGGTTGGTTTTCGAGTAGAAAGAATATACACAAATTAGACCCTGAAGTTCCTCCCCGGGTCGTTTGTGGACCAGATTTCAGAGTACACAAGGGCGGGGGGGGAAATCACCAAATATCACTCACCCTACTTCGGTAGCCACCCCCGGAGACACCAAAACCTTTACTCAACCCTAGCGTTGACATCCAATCTCTAGACAAAAGTTCCTGGGAGGGGCTAGCGCCTCTCTGTGACGGCATACTGTTCGCCTTTTGGATGCTCTGGGCCTCCTAGTTCCCACCTGTCCCTAAGCGGCCAAACAAAACCCATGGTCGGCGAATGCAACGATTTCCACTAATTATCCCCTAGAGGATCGCACTGTTGGAAATGGTCGATTGCTGCTCACCATACTAAAGGCCCCGGGCGAAACACCACTTAACCCGTCCCCCCGGCTACGCACCTGGCCCGGCGGCCCCGCACCTATCCTACCTCGATATCGTTCAGACAAAGAACTATCTGACATGCGCGCTGGATCAATACATCCATCGGAAGGAAAGCGAACACCCGGAAGCATATCTTGTCCAGCAAACTCAGCATCGGCACAGCATGCACTCGACAAACCTCCGGGGAGGCACTTGCGATCGGTGAGAACGACTCGAATGCGAGTAGGCTATGGAGCCTAGAAGAGTTTTCTTTGTTCTTTCCTTTGTTAGCATGATTGTTCTTTACGGGAGAAAAGGGAGACCTGCGTAGAAGAGCGGGGGCGAGTATGGAAGGTCTGGGGGCCGGCATGGAAACGGCAGTATGCGTGGAAGAGCGTGGATCAGTATGACGATCGATGGGAGGATTGGACTCGGTGGGTGGATGGAAGATATTGTTGTTTTTCCTATATACTTCTATCTTTGCCGTTAGTTATGTTAGTTAGAGAGCATCGTGAGGGTGTTGTTGAAGAGAAAATTTTCCCCGCTTCAGTGTGCGATTGTATTACCTTTTGCCTTGGCGTTTTTCGTTTCGTTTCACCACCAATCACTCGCCGCCGTTATTCGCCGTTCAACCATAGTCGATTTGTAAAACGCACCAACTTTCATGGTACCATGTCAGAGCTCCCTACTTTTCACCTCACGCTATTGATAATATAGAAGGGCAGGGAACAATTAACACTAACAGACGGGGATATATTTGGCTGGGCAAAATCTTAAATAACCCTTCAATAAAATCTTCCAGAACTCTGCACCAATTTCCCTCACTCCTGAAACCCAATTCATTTTCTGGGCGCAGCCGAGGGGCGGGATCTGCTACGGTACGGTGGTCGGTGAAATACCAGTGCTCTATGTCAGGACAGGGGGCTTGAGTCCAAGTTGGATCCACTGTATAGACAGTCATAGTGAATTATGACTTCTGATGGTACCCGGGTTCCGAATAGTCCGACCGGTCGAGTCTTGGACGCAGGACCAGGCTGGTCAGTCCTGGTTGATGTCGATGACTGGACCCGACTAACTCGGGTGGTCCGGTCCAGTTTGGACTGGTCCCAAACCAGTCTTTATAAAAGATCACATGAGAGTCGGAATAGCACACAAGTCAACACTCACTGAGAATAGAAGTATAGCTATAGTAGGATCTTACAGCCGCTTGTCACGTTATAAATCAACAACACCTCAATAGAAGTTGATATAGTATCCTGGAGAGGATAGCATGTGGTGGAAATACGATTACCCCATGGATAAGTTGCATCGAATACAGGTACCAGTATTGTGGTGTATGGTCATGTAATATCACTCACTTGGTGCACCAAGAAAAGTGTTGTAATATGCGATCTGAATATGTGAACAGAACTCGGACGAAGAACTGATAATAAAAAGTAGTCAAGATCTCTTATTGTGACAACGCTTTTTTTTTTAATTGAATAATAAGAAATATATAGCTCAGCTATGTAGTACAACAGTTGAGTCCAGCCATTACCACGCATTCCCTCAACAAGGAAAAACAGGGGTTATCGAAGACGTATCCTGAGAGGAACAAAAGGAACAATGAAAGAACACACAATAGGCTTCCGAGTCAACTAGTAATGAGTATGAAAATATAAAGAGGTGAAAGAAACATTTGAGAGGAGAAAGAAACCATACTTGAGAGGAGCAAGAAACCATATATGAGCAAAAAGTTCGATATTTAGGAACCAATTTTCGCCACCCCTAATCTAAGCGAGGCACTATCTCTACCCTATAATCCATGGAAACAATAAGTTTAATTAAGAAAATCTTTATTTGAACGTAATATATTGTGATAAAAATAGCATATCCTGGTCGGACCGGTCCTAGTTGAGTCGGTTTCGATAATCCTAACTGTCCAGTCGGCCTAATTTCCACCATTAGACTAGACTTGACTTTCGACCGGACTAGCTAGTCCAGTCCAGTCTCCCTTCGACCATTCGGAACCCTGGTCATAATGAAGTTTAGGGTGGGCGATGCTGAGTTCGGGGAGGTGGGCGGAGTATTCACGGTTTTGATACGAGAGGGGAGGAGGTTGAGTGCGGATTTGGTTCTGGGTGCTGTTGGGATAATTCTTGCATGTGGTGGTGTTTAGTTAGGCGCTCGGATAAACCTCCACCAACCGGGGATTTGGCGTGTGGGTTACTGCTCCAAGCTAAGGATATGATACCGGATCTCGAGTTGAAGGAGTTGGTGACCGAGCGGCAAGTCAATTACTGAATGGGGCCGGATCCGCATGCTCGTACTTTCTCTTCTTCTTTCAGAGGTGCTAATAGGGTACAGTGAACTATATCCTGAGGAGTAGTGAACAATTCAACATGGTCTATCTCGTCCCGGATGGCATTTTCAATGGTGGTGCAACAACTGTTGGTAGAAATGTAGATGAGATGGGAGAAATCTATGTGGACCCAAAATGTTCTTTTAAACCATCCACTTCCTCCCTCACCATACTAATCGGGAAGGGATGAGAGACCTCTTCACCCTCTGTGAGTTAGTCTACAAATGGAACTCACCACCCGCACACGCTACGCCTCCCTACGTAAATAGTCTCAGGTGCCGGCATGTTTCTCGAAGACCCCTCAGTGGTAGGTAGTGTCTCTCCCGGATATGCTCAAAATCCGAGATCTTGTTGGCACTGTCGATATAAGAAGCATGCCGGAAGGAGCTGGCCACGAGGGTGGTGCAGAGGGAAGCACACAGGAGTGGTTTTATCCCCTTGAGGATGGGCCGGAGCAGCAGGACGGAGACGCGGAGGTGAGGGCGGTGCCGACCCCGGCCGGGGAATGTCTCGCCTGGAGGCCTCCGGAACTTGGGTCTCCGTTGCTCGGGTATGAGTCTTTGCAGGGTGTGGAGGTATCTTGGCAAAATGAAATAGAGAATGGAAGATGGGAGTAAGGAGGGTAGATAAGGGGAATCTTAGTGCCAACTGGTAGACGGCGGAGGGAGATACTGATTTCACCCTTTGTTTCTTTCCTTTCTCTCGTTCACAGGGTTCTCAATGGTCGGCCGAGGACCGGCTCGGACCAGCTAGACCTGGTCAAAGTCTAGTCTAGTCCAATAGTAGAAATTAGACTGACCAGGCAGTCATGGTTGCTGGAACTGACCGGACCGGGCTCAGTCAGACCGGGTGGACTAGGAAAAAAAGCGAGTGATAAGGGGTGCATCGGCTGGTCGCTTATCCGCGAAAATTGCGGCTGAATAGATCACTTAGCGCTAAAGAAGTTCTCTGGTTCACTAAGTGATTCACTAACTGCATAGAGAGGAGCATTTATAAAGCAGAAAAGTGCTCCTATCCTTCCATCGATCAGAACACCCAGCCTTTCTTCTCAATGTAATTTCCCTTTCTCAATGTATTTTTTTCGCTTACATCAGCAGGTTCACACCGGTGCGAACTTGCTTACAAATTATTTTTCGCCGCCTCTGACAGAGGCCAGAAGGACTGGTCGGGGACTAATCTAGACCAGTCGTGACCACATATTTTAGTCAAGTCCGGTCTCGGACATCCATTTAGACTGACCAAGTGGTCCTACCTCTGAGACTTGACCGGTCGGACCATTGAGAACCCTGCTCGTTCAAGTGACTTATATGTCTTATTTCTTTGACTACGCTTTGCCTCCTTGGCTACTTTGATTGTGGTATTGGTGCGCCACTGGTAAATTAAGATTGCATATATTGTGTTCTCAAGCAGGCTGCCATGCTGAGACCACCCCCCCACACCCAGAATCTTTAACATCCAAGATCCTAGATATCTGCGAGCTCACACAATAAGTTGTTCCGGGGCATCTCTAGCCTGCCCCAAGCAAAGCCTATCATATCGTACCAGCTTTGGTAAACAGCCTTGGATTGCCTTTACCCTAAGAGATACTGGGAGTACATTCTAACGCACCCCCGACTCTCTCCATGGGTATGATATTATACATAGCGAAAGAGACAGTACCGTGTGACTTCGCAGGGGATTTTCTAAGCCCATTCATTTATTTCATTCACCCTGTCTTCCCGCCACCACCCGGGGCGGAATGTGTGGTATGTCGGATAATCAGCTATGACTTGCCTTAGGAACCGCTGGTACTTGATCGCCGGGGGATAGGGAGGATGCGGAAATGCTCGGAGAAGGTGGGAGGTTATATTTTATTTTGGCTTTTGGGGATGATTCGGGGTGCGCTTGCGAGGTTCTGGATAGGCGCAGGATTTAATTGGAAGAGAGGGCCTATGTGGTGGAGGTAGTAGCACGGTCGTGGAGACGTGGTAATAGGAGCAGGATGTCTCTTATTTTCTACGGAGGGCGATAGCCAAAGTTCACTTAAGTATCATAGTTAAAATTCTACATGTGCGGCCCCTACATTTGTTCATGCCCTAGAACGTTCACTCGTCCATACTTCAGTGTTGCTCCATACCATGTGCGCTTCCTGTTGTCAGCGCTCCTTTCTGCTTGTAATACAAAACTACGCTTCTGGGATCAATATACCATCAGAATACACCCAAGAATGCGGAGGCGGTGTACACCGCTAACGGGGAGGCAGCCGGGATGGGGAGAATAAGTTGGAGGCTGTGAGATGCTAATCGGCATGCCCAAACCCCATTATTCGCATAGTTTACGGGAGTCCATCGAGGCTTCAGGAAATGAGGTGAGGCTTCGGGAATGCGCTTAGGTTTTGGATCGATGCATCCGCCGGAAGGAAAGCGGGAGAGCCGGAAAGGAGCGTGAAAGAGCTAGGTGCCCGGAAGGTATCAATAATAGGAGTATTTGTCTTTTTAGTGAGGGAGTACGGAGAAGGGAAATTGGGATACCCGGCGAAAGGAATGGATATGTGTGGTAACCCACGGGGGGATAGGACAACTTCGTTGTAGTTTATATATACTCCCGAGTCCCGTCTTTACAGTTAGTTAGAATGTGAGCGATAGATTGAGGGGATGAGAACGAGCGAACTTCCCCGACCCAATTTGTGCGCTAGTGGTGGTATTTTTATTTTGTGGACTCTTGGGGTTTCATCAAGCTGTCGTGACTCTCGGTCCGCTCCGCTTAAGAATAGGCGCCAGAGGGTCTCAGTGAAGATCGACTGAGGGCGCCGAGGTTGGCCCTACGCTTCGGGAACTGCTAAAGGTACTTGGATTATGATTAGAGAGCCGAGAGCGACGTCAGTTGTGGAGGCCCTCAAAGTCCGCGCGGTTAGAGGAAGTAGAGCTGTTGCTGTTGTTGATGTTAATACTCGAGAAAGGGTCCTCAAGCTTTGGAAAAGGTTTAGATTGATTCGGGATGAAAATTTGTAATCAGAGATGATTGGCCAAAAATCTAAACCTGAACCCACGTATCCGCCCAATCCCGGCAAAAGGTGGAAAGGCATTTGATTGTGTGGACAGGATCGAAGATCACCAAGGCTCACTAGTTTGCTCACCCCCCACGAGTAATCGGGCGGAAAATAAGTTAGGGCGCACCACCCGGTCGGGCCTGACCACTCATACCGCCGGGTGTCAAATTAAAGCTAACGCTTGAAAAATACCTTGCACCCAAGTACCGTAAAAACTCTTAAAATTCGTTATCGCTGCCTGTCACGAATATCCCTGTAAAATCATCACATCAGCCCAAGATAGGTTTAGTTTAGGAAGTGAGTCGGGTTGCGAGAGTCATTCGGGGGTTCCAGCATGGCTGGGTGGCTGAGGCTATACCGTGTCAGGAAAGTACTAGTCCCTCTCAGGGACTTTTGTCTCTGAACCCGAGATCCAGCCACGTTGGGCGATAACGGATTTTAAGAGTTTTTACGGTACTCGAGTACGAGTAGGTCTGCGGGCTCACGCAATACGGTAGATTGTCCCGGGAACATCCATCCCAGTCTGCCCCAAGTAAAAAAAACCCATCACACCAACTTTTCCAAATAGCCATAGATCGCCTTCACATAAGAGATGCCCGGAGTGCACTCCAGCGCACTCCCGGCTCTCGTGACGGGAGTGCGGCATTATTATACACACATAGCGGAAGAGATAAACACCCTCGAACTATATAGGGGAGTCGCTTAAACTTAGATATTTATTCCATTCGCTTGGTCTTCCCGCCGTTATCCGGGGTGGGAAGGGGGGGGGTGTTGGGTCGTCGGTTGTTACTTGCGTTATAAACCGCTAATCTCGGGTCGCAGGAATACGGTAGGGAGAATGTGGGGGTTCTGGGATCAAGTCGCGGGGTTTTATTTTATTTTGGACTTTTGGTGGATTGGGGGGGTTCGTGGAGATTTGAATCGGTGGAGGATGCAGTTGGAGGTAGAGGCGGCGGTCACATAGGAGTGCGGGGGTGGTAGCAGTGCTGGCGGGGTGGTAGTGGGAGGGAAAATAGGCGGAGAGCCGAGAGCGGCGCCGAGTGTGGAGTCACGCGAACTCGCGAAGGACATAATGCTGGTGTTGCTGTCGATGTTGGTGTGGTTGGGATTGTTGTTGCCACCGCTGTTGTTCCTGGTAAGTTAGGAGCTTCGTACGGTTGCGCCCGTTGTAGCCTCAACATTAGTTCTATCGCTACCACTGCCGGGGCTGATCTGCGTTCCATACAAGGCCTTTGTCGCTAAGCTTTGCGTTAAAGAGAAAACTGTGAAAATGCTGCTGGCCCTCCAATGATTATGTGACCAGTGCATCATTAAAGTCTGCATCCGAAAGTCGGTTCGTGTCTTAAGTTTCCCCACTGTTGGTCGGGTTTCTTGGCACTAGTTAAGGAGCAACTCCCAGTATTGGCGTGCCAGAGAAACACAGATATCTGGGTAATCTATCGCTTCGGGGATGGATACTGAAAACAGCTTTGAACGGTGGCGCCGGTAGGCTATCGATTATGAAAATTTCTGATTGTTTGGAACACTAGAGAGGAAAAAGAGAGCACGAGCGGATGCGGCTAAACATTACGGTATTAGAGGAAAAAGTGAATCTCATCAGCGTTTCAGTAGGGATCACGTTGAAATTCTCTGTATATTTCCTATGTATATTCATCACACTACCCTGTATTCTTGTACTTAGTTTGTGTTTCGGCTCCGCCTGTCCACCGCTTACATTCCAACAGCTAAGATATATATTCTGGTGTTTTATTGTTTATTCCACAATAATATCTGGGGATTTAACATGTGCTTTCCAATCAGGTGTTTAGGACATTACCGTTGTTGATGCATCTCTTATGCACCATTCTGGGTTACGAATTTTTGCAAAGCCAAGTGAATACATGAAGATGATGATATAAAGAGACAATGAAAAAACCCTGAGAAGAAATAAAGAAATCTGAAACCCAGTATCCATCTGAACATCTCGCCCTCTTCATTCGTAAGTCCACTGTTGGAGGCGTGGGGGGAATGTCACTCCCCTTGTCGCTTGGGATCGTTGCCACCGATATATCCCACTCCAAGGTAGGTAGGTGAAGTGGCAGTAAAGTTGCCTGCCGTCCGGTGGCCAACGACTTCCCCCAATTCGAGGCAGGTGAGCAAGCCATCTTACCTACGCCTTGCTCGTGCTCCCTAAAAGCGCTCTGATAGGGATATTCGTTCCTCCTGTGAGTATTCAATATAGGCCTTATATGCCTTGGATCTCCAACATCCAAGAGTCTGAATGAGGGACTCCGAAATTGCAACTTCAGCAGCCCAGGTTGGTGCACCATGGCAAAAGCTATGACCGTTCCATGTTGCTTGTCCGAGACCAGCAGTTGTCCCCAATTCTTGTAACTTCTCTACAACATGCTGTCTTGTAAATGGTAGTTGTTTTCTTCCTCCAACACAGAACTGGTGTGCTGTTTCCGGGCGGTGAGTATCCATTGTGAGAAGTTGTTTCATTGCCCTGACGGGGCATGCTTTGTCATGACTGTCTACAATAATGCGATAGATTCCTTGTCGAAATGAGTCAGTTTTTAATGCTGGAAGGGTAAGTTCAATATGCTCATCATGCTGGATAAGTTGAATGCTGCTTTTTGTTAAGAAGCAGTTCGGGAAGGCAGGTCCTATAAGGAGATCAAGTGCTCAATAGGTAAACTCTCCTATTTGCAAGAAGCCTGCAAAAGCCAGCGTGAATGCCGCCTTCGTAACAGGGCCATTGTAGTCATGTATTCGGAGGTGATTGAGCAGGCTAAGCAGGTGTGAACGGGTAAGAGGTGTTCTGGTCTGCCATGCCATTTGATTCATCAGCAAAAACGGATCTTGCGTCTGATCCGCCGGCGTTGCGTCCTGACGCAAGCGCCGGATATTCTGCGTCCCGTGCGTCCTGTGCGTCCTGACTTGCGTCGCAACGTTCCTTACGTCCTGACGCAACGTCGCAACGTTTCTTACGTCCTGACGCAACGTCGCGTTCTCCCGACGTCCAGACTACCCCAGATTCTCCCTCTCGTCGCCTCTTCCTCCTGATCGTGCTCGCTCCGCTTCGCTTCTTCTCTGCGTCCTGACGTATCCCGCCCCTCATCCCCGCTCGAGTACTCTCAACCTGAATTAATTCGCTGCTTCCTCAG
>Ga0307517_10004515_pt1 | contig 21358 bp, 13 predicted proteins | sample 23_EM_MG_FD_194515 | JGI IMG/M metagenome (GOLD analysis project Ga0307517, IMG submission 194515) | Populus trichocarpa ectomycorrhiza microbial communities from riparian zone in the Pacific Northwest, United States - 23_EM | ecosystem: Host-associated > Plants > Roots > Unclassified | place...
ATGTATTTTTTTAAACTTATGACACACCATCTATGTTTGATGCTTTTTCATTTTGATCCCTTTTCTTTTAATCTCACCATTTCATAAGAAATCAAAATCAATTAGTTTTTAATTAAAATTAAATTGTAAAAAAAAAATATTTGAGAATCAAATTAAAAAAATAAAATTTTTTACACAGTTCATCCATAATAATATGTAAAACGATAAACAATACACATCTATACAGTAAAAAAAACCCATTCCTTTTAGATTTATAGTTAGTAGTTAGTGGTTAATATCCCCGTATTCAAGGAAATTGTGGAAAAAACTCATAAAAATCCTACAAATTCCTATCCTTTTCTCTAGCAACTTGAGAAATATATGTTTACTATTAGAGAATAAAGAGGAATTAAGATGATTTTATGTGTTTTGTTCTTCAATTTGTCGATAGAATCCTTATAAAATCATGATGTTTAGGGTAGAAAATCGAAGATATTTTAGTTTAGAGAGGTATTTGTTTTTTAGCTTTAAGTTCGAGGTTCTTCCAATTTGGCCGAAAAAGAAAGTTCAATGTGTTGTATGATTGGTGTCAAACTGTGATTGGCACCGTTCGATACCAAGGTAGATCTGTACACACCGAAAAAACAGCTAAATGAGTGGATGCATGAAGTGTGCCACGTTTCCTCTTCTCTTCGGTGCCAGACTCAAAACCAAACATCACCTCTGTCTCTCTCTGTATCTCTCTTGAATCTCTTTATATCCCTATAGAGTTGCTGTTTCTAGAGAGAGAAACAACATGATTCAGCATTCATCATTCAGTCAGTTGATTCTGAAAGACTATTCCTTTTTGCATCTCGGATTCGGATCCTCCATTTTTTGAACCACCCATATCATTCCGTGAATCCTTTCCATTTATAAATTAAAACTATCTTGATTTTCTATCAAAGATTGATAATTTCTTGACTGGTTTCCATTTTTCCTGTTTTAAAGCTCTTTTATTGTTCTTATTTGATTTCCCAGCTTAATGAGTAATTGAGTATAGTAATTTAAAGGTATGCTTTCTTTTTGTTGGGGCGAGGTGGCTGGTTTATGATTATTTTGGCTTAAAATGAATGAAAAGAGTCAGAATTCTGAATATTTTTCATCTGGGGTGTTTTAATTCTATGTGATAATCCTGTATCTCAAAGGGCCATGCTAAAATTATTGAATTTGTGTTAATTGGATTTTAATTTTAAGTTTTGAGGGTGTTTTTCGATAGTTTTGATATTGTTATTGGACTTGTGCAGGTGCTGTTGATCAGGTAGAGATCTGGCATTGAAGGTCATAGTTAGGTGTATTTAGATGTTATACAGCAGCTGCATAAGGAGAGTGATTGTACAAGCCGGAATATTTTGCAAAACGAGGTTGCAGTTAGGCAATGTTGGAAGGAGTTTGAATGCAAGCCGTGGTGTAAATTGTAAGTGGAATAGGCAGATTTTTACAATGAGTAGTGTAAGTATGATGGTTGATTCTGTTTCCACGGCGAAAAGGGGACCTACTGCTGATCTTTTGACGGGGGAAGATGATGATGGTGGATTTGTTTGTAGAGGGTGGAAAAGGTTGGTTCTTGTTTCTCTATATTTGCTGTTGTATCTATCTATGGTGAGAGTTCTAGGGACATAGGCCTGTTTACACTCGCTACTGCAATTATAAATAGGATTGATTGGCCAGCTGTTAACCTTTGGGTGGCTGAAGAAATGATATGCAATTGCTATAGTATTATGATACTTTGAGTTTCTTGTATGTGCTTATGCATTTCAATCTCTCTATTGCAGGACTTGTGTTCTTTTTCTTCCCATTAAAGTTTGAATTTTCACTGTATTTATTAGCTCCAATTTCTTATTATTGGAGGTCGCCTAGAGTAATCAGTTTCTCGCTTGCAAGGTTGAAATTGTCGTTGTGGTATAAGCTGTCTAATGTAATTCTACCCAGCCGCGTTTAATTTGGGTTATGTTTTTTGCAGTGAAGAAGGGGAATTGAGCTGTGGGTATTCAAGTTTTAGGGGAAAGAGGGTTACCATGGAGGATTTCTTTGATGTCAAAAACACCACGATTGATGGGCAAAGAGTCTGCATGTTTGGAATCTTTGATGGTTAGATCCTCTCATTATTCTTCCTTTTCCTGAAGTTGCCAATTTTTATTTTTTTGCTTGAATGGCTATTTTTGACCCAGTTAGAAGATGCCAATACCAAGTGAATGGAAGAGTACGCATGTTGCATTATAGTTTGGTTATCAACTATTGATGTACCTCCAGGTGTCCGACCATTATTTTCATGGAAACTATGATCTGCTCAAGGGATGTTTAAACACCTGGTGTCTATGAACATGACTGTTTCCTTTAGTAGCTTCCACCTAGGAAATTGCATAATCAGACAATTGGTCAAATTTTTGTAACCTAAGCTGCCGCATGGTTTCAGCTAAGGTAGGATCATTCAAGAGAAGAAATCTGTAGGCTACAACCCATGACTCTCTTTATCACGACCATCAGTCAGGTCCCTGTTGGTCATGCATCTCACATATTTATCAACAAACAGTTCTTCTTCTGTTTTTAGGGGAGGGGGGGAGGGGTGTCTTTGCAATTTTAACAGTTATATGATGTACTGTCACAGGTCATGGTGGTTCTCGTGCTGCTGAGTATTTGAAGGAGCATCTGTTTGAGAATCTATTGAAGCATCCACAATTTATCACGGACACCAAATTAGCTCTCAGTACATCCAAGTTCTCTTTGGCTCATTACTATGAATTGCATAATATCAGCTAGATTATAGTACTATCAAGTATTTTTTGTTTTGTTGGTGCCTAGTAGCATCTTCAAGCAGGGTCCCATGTAGTTGTCAGTTTCTTTTAAATGTCTGTATAGGACACAGCTGAGACCAATATAATGGTTCCGAGTCTGTCATTTGCTTTTTATGCAATATGCTTTAAATGGTGTGAAATAGGCTTGATATGGTTCTGTAAAATAACCATGCAGGTGAATCATATCAACAGACTGATGTAGACTTTTTGGACTCTGAAAAGGATACCTACCGTGATGATGGTTCTACTGCTTCAACAGCAGTGCTAGTTGGTGATCATCTTTATGTTGCCAATGTTGGAGACTCACGGACTGTGATTTCGAAGGGTGGAAAAGGTATTAGTCATGCTATGAATTGCATTTTTCATTCAGTTGTTGGCAAATATTTTCTAGACAAGAATTTTCATGAATTTCCTTGTTATTTTCGCTCTTATCATGTTACTTCAATGTTTTTTCTTATGTTCTCCTTTTCCATTGGACAGCGATCCCTCTATCTGAGGATCATAAGCCTAACAGAAGCGATGAGCGGAAGAGAATTGAAAGTGCTGGAGGTGTTGTAATGTGGGCGGGTAGATCTGTTTACTGGTTGTGATACATGTTTTCAAGCATTTTCACTTCGTTTGATCTGCATGTGGCAGTAATTGATCCAGTGGGTTCTCCATTCTGTGTAGACATTTTTGGAATAGTCCTCCCTTTTGGATGGTCAAGGAAAAGCTTTTGACATTTGAAAGGATGAAAGCTTTTGCAGTTGGGACATCGGGGACCATCTAATTTGTTTAAATTTTGGCATGAATTGTGATTTATGAGGGATGAGTCCAAATAATAGGTGCTTATATTCTATATGCAAACCTTTCTCTATGGTGCAACGCTATGCGCCGTCCCTAGCTTTGAGCCTAGTAACTGAAACGGTATCTGAGATGAAGATCCCTACCCAGACCCTGGTTTCCTGATTGGCTGCTTGACTTCTTGCTACTCATTCCGGTTTGACTTTAAATGCTTATTGTCTCTGGTTGGTGGAACCCACTGTTACTTAAAATGTCCCAACTATTGATCAATGCCCACTTTTATGATCCTTGGTCGGGAATTTTGCAGCCATTCCATTTGGGGGATAGGAAACTTCATTTATTTTCTTCTACAACTTGTGCGTTAAATTTTGATAAGTTCCAGACAATTCCTAAAAACTGAAATCATACTGCTTTGACTGTCTTGTCAGGCACTTGGAGAGTAGGTGGTGTATTGGCCATGTCCCGTGCTTTTGGTAACCGCATGTTGAAGCAATTTGTTGTAGCAGAACCTGAGATCCAGGTATTCTACAAAACATCCTCCCTTTTCCAGAATGTCGATCTTATATCGTTTTGATTTCCAGTAAAGGATTTTGATCATGTGATCAATTTTCTTTCTTTTGGTTTCAAGCATTTAATACAAGCAAGGAATAATTCAGGAAATCTTCATTTTGAGCAAGAGTAGCAAGATAATTGAAAATTTTGTTGATTTGTTTTACTTTCACCACAAGAATAATCCAGGAGAGGAAATTACCTTCCACAGTTGACTATATACATTTATAAAGTGTCTTAATGTAGGATACTATATCATAAATGCTGCGGTGTTTACAGCAGGAGAAAAGTAGGGCTTTCATTGTTTCGACTTTTGATCTTGGTGGTTTTTCTCAATCGCCTGAATTGAACTGTAATATCAACAGGAGGTGCTGGCTAATTAAGATTGTAGTTCCTCATTGTCTTATCAAAGAAGCGGGATTTGAATTGTTAATCTTCATTAAAATATGGAGGTTCAAGGATTAGGGAAAGCTTTTAATGTTGTATAATAGACCTAAAAATTAAGTAAGTATTCTGAGGGCCTCTTTCCCTTCAGTGCTGCTCTGTGTAATGTTTCTAACTGGTTGTTAATGGACTTCTGCTTATCTTGGTGTCTATAGGTATAGCATTCAGTCTATGATTTCTTCCACTTGCCTGGATCAAGCTGTATGTAATTTTTCCAATCGATACAAAAATTATTTAGCACTTGTTTCTATTTTTTTCCTCTTTCAGGAGCAGAAAATAGATGAGGAATTCGAATTGCTTGTGCTCGCAAGTGATGGACTATGGGATGTGGTACCCAATGAGGTAAATATGCTAACCCTCGCTCTCTCTCTGTCTGATACATGGAAGTGCATTTGCATGAATACATGTGTCTTTTCTCACTTTTGATGAGAGATTCCACTGGATTATGTGAGCGGACCACTCACATTTTTGCCCACTGCTTAGAATACGAGGTAAATTGGCTATCATAGAGATAATTGGTTACTATATACAATGCGTTGAATTAGCATCTGATTGGTGAGAGGGAATGCTGGCGGGATGCTGGCCTGAGGTTTCTTTTCCTTGTGTATAACCTCTAGACATTGAGCTGTTTTTGCTTACCTCCGCATGCATCATGTGTAGGATGCTGTTTCCATTGCCAGAACAGAAGAACCTGAGGCAGCTGCTAGAAAATTAACAGAGGCTGCTTTTACACGGGGCAGTGCGGACAACATAACATGCATTGTAGTGCAGTTCCACCACGACAAGACTGATCCATCCAAGACTGATCCATCCAATTTCCAGGAGGATTAGGCATTGCCACTTATTTTGCATGTATAGATTTATTGATGTTCTTGCTAATCTATTACTGATATCTATGCATGCATAGCTGAATGTGCATGTGAAGGACCCGATCTGTTTATTCAATTGTCTTTTAATTTCTCAATTTACCCACGTTGAGAACATGGACTTGTGTCCTGTTGTATTTCAAATTTGACCGAGCCGTTTTCATCTTCCAATAAAAAAAATTACCATAAACAAAAGTTGGTCTAATCAGGTTTAGACTAAAGCTGATTTAGCATCTTATTTGTGCGCGTAGGTAACCAATTGAAGCCTCGAATAGGAATAGAACTCAATCTAAGCATAGATTTGTCTGCTTTAAGAGACATGAACTACTACATGCAGCTGTGAGAGAGAGCAGGGGAAAACATAATTGAGCTAACCTGCTCTGGCCTTGATCAAATTCAGGCTTCAAAACCTGACGCAAAATCATCTCTGCATGCTATGCAACCGAAGTAATCTGTGGAAGGCTAGCATAGTCTGGCTAATGCAGTTTCCACTTCAATTGTTGTCAGTGCCATCTCTTTTTTTCGAGACATGTAAATTGATGAATGGATGGAAACCATACCTAACTTAGAGACTAGTAGAAGAAATATATATCCATAGATTTTATCTTCAGAGAGAAACATGAATAGCTTCAGAATGTAGCAGAATGTAGCGAGCCGAATTTTGTGCCTGCCAACTTACTGGAGCCAGGCCCTTGTTGCTCCATGAAATTTGGCCATTGTTGCTGTGTCCCTCATTGCTCGGTTGGAGGGGGCTGACAAATGAGAAAGTATGACTGTTCTGTGAACCAAAATGTGACTTCTGTGTTCCATCTTTTTATGCGACTGATGCATGATTTGGAATCATCGGCTTCATAAGTGCTTGAAGAGGTAGTGTATCAGTTGCATGCATCGGCATCCTTCAACAAACAGAACAACAGTAAGCACACTAACAGTGTAAATTTTCTAATTCCTGTTGTACGAATTCATAATTTGCATGATCTTTAAGCTCTTCAGTTCAATGAAATATACGAGAACATTGTTATCTTAAATGAGCAATTCTTGCTGCAAATTTGTAAAATCACGCGCAGCATAGATCACTAACCTAACCATATGACCAAGAAAACAAAAAATAGAGGAGAAAGTTAATGTGATAAGGAAGACTCACACTCTCTCACAATTGATCATCTGTGCTGAGCAGAAACTGCTTGATGCAGGGTTTGCTTTGAGAGAGCTGGAAATAGGGCTTGTGGAATCAATCTGGAGATGACCAGTAGATGGATGTGGAAGCCGTGGTGGATTATTACATCCCTGATGTAGGTTGTGAACTATGGTACCAAAACGAAACCAGTACTAAATCAAAATGTATTCATAACAAGATTAGAATGAAGTAAATATGCCATGGATTTTGGCCTCTCAGATTTTCAGAATATAACAAGTTCATGTCACTTTTTACGTCAATCAACTTACCGAAACCAGGTCCATGTTGCTCTGGTGGAAGGTTCGGGGAAAAAGAGTTTGGAATGTCTCCTACACGAAAAGCTGATACATTTTGATTGTCATATGCAACTGATGCAGGATTCAGAATCTCTGACCGTGTTAAGGAAGGTACCCTGTCAGGTGCATTGCCTTCATGTCACTTTTTACGTCAATCAACTTACCGAAACCAGGTCCATGTTGCTCTGGTGGAAGGTTCGGGGAAAAAGAGTTTGGAATGTCTCCTACATGAAAAGCTGATACATTTTGATTGTCATATGCAACTGATGCAGGATTCAGAATCTCTGACCGTGTTAAGGAAGGTACCCTGTCAGGTGCATTGCCTTCCACCACCATCCTTCAACAAACAGAAGAGCGGTAAGTATATGGCAGGTTAAACCCAAGTATTCTCAATTATTCCCGCTAAACCATCTGATAATTTGCATGATTTTTTATCAGTGCATTTGTCGATATTCATCCAAGTAAATACAGACTTATGCTCACATAAACGTGCACTAGACCAGGCCTATGGAACCTACTCAATTGCTTGCCCCTACTCAGGAACAGCACATCCCTGAACTCCTTCCATTTCAAATAGATTCAGTGCATGTAGCACACTGATTACTCACATGTATTCCACATCCCGAAGCTGTTACACCTAGATTCATCAAGTTCCAGTCGGATATATGCTTTCCAAATTGATCTTACTCTATAATGTTACGCATACGTTGGTATAGTTTATATAGTAGCATTTAGAATACACTCAATGAGATATAGAAACCACTAGCGGGAAGTCGGCACTTTGCCACTGGTTGCTGCAAGCATATGAAGCATCCCGAAGCTGTTACACCTAGATTCATCAAGTTCCAGTTGGATAGCTGCCAGAAGGAATTTTCACCCTCTCTCATAATTCATCTGTGCCGGGCATAAACTGCCAGATGCAGGGTTTTCGTTGTGATAGCTGGAAATAAGGCTCCTGGAATCAGTCTAGAAGTGAGCAGTTGATGTATTTGGAATCTGTGGGGGCAAGACTATCGACTGTGATACAGAAAAAGAAACCATCACTAACACAAATGTTGTAATGACAAGTTAGACTAAGCACTTCTACTTCAGCGGCATGACTGAGAATTTAAGGCTTGCATAACGAAAACAAGGAGGAGGTCCTGCATAATGAATAACGACTTAAAAACAGTTAAGTGAAAATTAAGGAAATTGCTTTTGTTGTTGTGCTTGGATAGGTTTATTTGTTCTCAGAATGTCTCGAGTACTAGTTGAATGCATTCGAATATTTCCAGATACCGAACTTTGTCTAATAGTTCTGGTTTCTCTTTCTCCAATTGATTCACGAAAAGAAAAATGTCAGAGCTGTTGGAAAAGGAACATAATTTGACAAGTCAAGAATTTGAAACCTAGCGGATAAAGGCAAGCAATGGATAAACATAGCACAGAACAGAACAGAAGGAAAGGTTATCCTTGGCAACATTTAATCTTCAATGATATTTTATGAGGTCTAAAACCTCTCCCTTGAATCCTAGTGTTTATGACTCCCATAAGATTGTCGAAAGTCACAGCATTTTTGTGTCATGATCCGGCAAGAACTTTAAAAGGAAGGTAGCCATAAGAGGAGATGCTCCAGCAATTGCATACAACATTTACATACTTGCAGGGAGCACCAGGTGTAGTTTTTTTAATAGGAAGATGAGGAGTCATAAATGAGCCTTAGTAGCAAAGTAGTTTGGGTTTAACCCCCACGGGCACGGGCACATTATGGTAGAATATTGTGGAAAGAATTTACCTGGTATGGGCTGACTGCCTTCTTGAATGGGAGCCAATGAAGCATTATGAGATGCAATAGAATCCTGCAGAACACGCTGTGGTGGCACTGAACTAGAGCCCGCCATAAGAGCACCTTCTTTTGTTAGATCTTGTTGGTTTCTTGGTTTCACTGAACTAGAGCCTGCCACAATAGCACCTCCATGCGTACGATTTTGTTGGTTTCTCAGTGGCACAGAACTAGAGCCCACCTGTAGGATTTTGATGGTTTCTTGATGGCGCTGAACTAGAGCCCGCCATAGGAGCACCTCCATACGAGAGATTTTGGTGGTTTCTTGGGGGCTCACGAGATATCCTTGTTGGGAATCTTTCTTCTCCTGCTTCCTGTGGAAGTTCATTTTAATTGACAAGTAATTAACGAAGATAATTAGCAATGTTTTGGGCTACTGGCAATCAGTCTTTTATAGCTTCTGTGCACGCATCATATTTTTCTAATGAAATGTGGCTCAGTTATAGAAAAGGAGAAGCTAGGAGTTGGGGACACGTGGCAGATGGTGATGATTCAGGCTGTTAATACAGTTGTTAGTTAGTTAAGAAGAGTCAGTTAGACAGTTATTTTGGAGGGACAGCTGCTAGCCCATTTACAGGTTTTATTTCACTGTGAAATGCCTATTCCAACAGGATCTTTCCAATTAATTTCACTATCTGTTTGAACACCATTTAGAAATTTTGCAGATTTTAATTAAGTTGGTCTAAGCACATTTAATCAAGTTGATTTCTGTGTCTTATGTGTACCTGCACTTAATAAATTTTCTGAACAAGTAAATTATAATTGTGATTTGGAATGAAGCGCAACCTAACTCAAGGTGATCCAGTTCAATCTACATAGATTTTCCTGCTTCGGTATACAAAAACATACACGAAACATCTGTTCTGCTACAAGAAATAAAATGGGAAAAAATACAATGGCGGGCAGATATTTTACGCCAGCCTTAATCAACTTCAGGTTTCAAATTTACCTTGACGCGCTAGATGTTCCATACAGGCAAGATAATCAGTGGTTTTTTCTAGTCTGAGCTACATCTAGGCGATCCAACTCCCGACATGATTAATATTGCAAGGCCTTGCCTTAAGATTCTTCTTCTGATTGAGAGTCCAAGGAAGAAACGTTGAAGTAATCATCAACTGAAACAATAATGGAACACAGTACATAAAAAACTGGAGGCTGAAGAAAGTCTAAGAACATGACGGGAAAAGAATTAAGATTTACCATCGATTTTTGGCTTTGGAGGATCAAGTAAAGTACCGAAATCTGGATGGAAATTTGTCTCTGGAGTGTCAGGCAATATGCTATTACCAGGATTGAAATTTGAGTCGGGAAGATCAGGCAATATAGCAGAACCTGGATTGAAATTTGGCTCTGGAGGATCAAGAAATATACTAGAAGCTGGATTAAAATTTGGCTAAGGAAGGTAAGGAGATATACCAGAAACCAGATATTCTGTTCAAATTATGGAAGAACATGGATTGTGAACCTCAAAACAAAGAAAAAGGACATCTTCATGAGGTTATGTAGTGTAGGTTAATTCAGCTGTGAAGTTAATGTCTCTTCTTGAGTCATGTAACGATAAAATGGATGAAAACAATGAATTACTTGAAACTAGTTTAGTATCAAATGAATTTTAACCTACGAGAGTAAGAACCTCGAACAACTTCAGAATATAACGGGTTCAAACTTACCACTTGTATCTGTCAAGTAACCGAAGACAGGCCCAGGTTGCTCTGGAGAGTTCAGACAAGATAAGATCGGATCATGTTCTGCCTCTGTTTGATCATTGTCTGCAACTGATGCAGGATTCAGAATCTCCAAATTTATAAAGAGTGGGACACGTGCTATACCAGCTGCATTTCTGTCCATGGCCATCCTTCAACAAACAGACGAGCAGTAAGCATGCGACAACGTAAACCCTAGCATTTCCTATTATTCCTGATGTACCATTTGATAATTTGCTTATTTTTTTTTTTATCTCTGTGCATGTCAAGATTCAATCCCTTTATTTGAATAAAAGTTTATCATGATTTTATATATCTACATGTAGACTTATGCTAACATAAATATAATCACCAGTTCAGTAAATTTACAAGATCATCTCCATTATAAATTACTTAGCATATGACCAAGAAAAATTAATTGAAAAGGAGAGAAGAAAAATTAATTGAAAAGGAGAGAAGAAAAATCTAATACGAGGGGGAAGACTTACAATCTCTCAAAATTCATTTGTGCTGGATGGAAACTGTCAGATGCAGGGTTTTCATCATTTACAAGTTGTCTGCAGGAAACAGTGCTCAGGGAATCAATATAGGGATCACCAGATGGAATTGGAACCTCTAGCGGAATGGTGTCTCCCCAGGGTAGAATGTCAACTGCAGAAAGAAACTAAGCACTCTTACTTCTGGGGCATGACTGAGAAATTGAAATTTACAAGGAAATTGCATATGTTTTGTGCTTGTACGGAGTTTCATCTGTCCAGCACTTGGACTCCAACTTGTGCCTACAGAAATGACATTAGTAAACAATCAAAAGTTGAAACCATTGAGATTTATCCAGAGGCCAACTTTATGTTGTTAAATCTATTATATTTGGAACACAGTAGAATGTTTATGGCAAGAAACTTACCTGGAATGTGTTGAAAGTCTTCCTCAATAAAAGCCAAGGGATCATCTAGACATGCAAGGAAATTCTCAAGATCGTTTTGCTGCTCAAGTAATTGATTGGATGTAGAGCTTGGTTCTTCCAGAATCAACTTTGTGTAAAAATCCTTGAAAATTTCTGGCTTCTCTTCCTCCAGTTGATTCCATGCTATATCATGAAAAAAAATGTCAGAGCCATTAAATAAGGAACATACAAGAATTTGTGGATTCATATCGAACCTTGCTTCCACAAGTAATCAGCAGATAAAGATACCATATAACAACAGAACAGGGGAGAAGGGGAAGGATTATCCTCAAGCAACATTTGATCTTAATGACATTGTATGAGGTCTAAAGCTCTCCCTTAAACCCAAGTGCTTATGGCTCCTGTAGCGTAGTCGAAGGTGATGACATTGCTGTGCCATGATCTGGCAAGAACCTTTGAGTGAAAGTACCGAGAAGAGGAGAAGCTCCAAAAATTGTTTACAATATTACATACTAGGAAATTTCGATTGGCTCGTGGGAAGGAATGAGTGGTTTACCACTTTACCTAAGCTTGTAACAGCAGGGTCAATTCCATCTAGTTCGAATAGTGTCTTAACCACATCTTCTTTATTCATAAACAGGTGCAGGCAGCTTTCAATTTTATCTTGGACCTACGCAGCCAATTGTCACAAATAAAATGAATAACTCAGTACAAAACAGGTCAATTTCACTGGATAAATCAACAACATTTGTACTGACGCAGATGAAAATTACATGAAATGTCTTGCCTCTTTTGTGCTGCTGTTTCTTTCACTGGACACCGGACTAGAGCCCACCACTGGAGCCCCGGGTGTGATATTTTGTTCATTTCTTGGTGGCTCCTGAGATGCCGTTGCTGACAATCTTGCTGCTTCTGCTGAATCTTGCTTCTCCTGTGAAAGTTCATTTCATCTAGTAACCAAACTAAAAGGAAAAGGAACTAAGTGCATCAGAAGCAAAATATTTATACCATGACCAATACTCTACATTATCTTCAGATGACCAGCTCAGATTCTGACAAGGAAATCAGTACCTCCCCCATGCTCATCTCAATTCAATGCAAGCAATCACTTCTCCTATCTGGGCGTGGGATCTCTCTTGATGCTGCATGGTAAATGCATCATTATCTGAATGATTTCTGTACTATTATGTGTTAATGCTTGTTTGTTTCTTACTGCAGAAGTAACAGAAATTAAACAAAAAAACATGAAATTCACTTGGCCAAAAAAAAATTAATGGGATTTCTTTCTTGCCTTTTCTTAGCAACCAAACAGAGACAGTTTGACAAGAGGGCAAGAGAATGCTATGAATCAAAAAACAAAGAAGATTATCAGGAAAGAAAAGTAGCCATCCTCAAGGAGAAAACGGAAAGGACTAAACGTACAAAAAAAGGACAGAACAAAAACAAATTAAAAAAACCACTGAAAAGAAACAATATGGAATTCAAGTTTCTCTTTCTTCTTTCTTGCATTTTCTTGGCAACCAAACATCCCAATGTCCATTAAATGACAAAAATACCCAAAAGTTAAATGGACGTGAGGATTCCATGTGACACAAAAGGACAAGAAATTTCCTGAAATTGTAATCAGTTGAATGTTCTATTTTGCCTTTTTACTTCATAAAGAACCCAGGAGCCAAACAAAACACTGAAAATTGACAATTCAACATTCAAATTCCAAATTTTCTTTCTTTCATTTTCCAAGGAACCAAACACGGCTACTATCCCACAGATAACAAAAAGAATCAAATTTACGTCAACAGTCAAAGAAACTTGAGAACTCGCATCTTAATTTGAACTGCTCATGACGACTCACCTTCACCAGTACTTGCTTTCTTGCCACTCTTGTTTCTTGCTAACCAAGAAGACACAGAAAAGGGTGTTTATTAGCTAGTTTCTACCCTTCCTTCCAACTGCAGAAATGTTGGTCTTTATAGGCGACCAGTCCTTTTATAGGATTCAGACTGTAGCACCTGCATGCAAACCTCTACTTACGTCGGGTTTGAGGATGATAACTCTGTTAAGAGTCGTCTTAAGGGTGCTGAAAACGTAATGAACTGGCAGTCTTAAGAAGTTGAGAAGAAAGGACCTATTGCAATTCATAATCTAAAACAAACAGTACGTGATCCTAAGCATTTATAGACATTTTGTTTCTTATCAGCAAGAGCTAATCCTGAACTCTCTTTTTGGATGCCAGTTTTCTTTTTTGGCAACCCTTTAATGTCCATCAACCTCTTTGTATTTTTGGTTCTGGTGGTTTAGGTATTTTCTGATCAGCTTCAGATTACCAAGACCTTTTATAGACATCTTGGGTCCTGTCATTTATTCATCTGTTTCCGTTTTTCTTTTAAATTATCTTGCTAGTTTAGGACACCACTTCTAACTCTCTGGGAGGATCGACCTCCTTTCGAATGGGATACGGTACAGCTCAACATAAATTTCCTTTCCTCGTATTTGTGTGTGTGTGTGTGTAACAAGAGTTTGCCTAAGAGATTTATATATAGCAAACAGAAAACGTCTTCTTTAATGCAAATTATTACAATTTTTTAAAGTTATTCCCATGTTTAGTAACAAAATACCATTTCCAATTTTTTCCATCTTGACAAACTTTTCAGGCTTATCTTTCAGCATCATCGTCATCAATAATAAGGGAAAAACACCAGTTAACCACAATCATGGTAGGTTCTGCAGACCAAATCAAAGTGAGCAGCCACAGTTTCAGTGCTTTATCATCAATGACCAAAATATTGAATTCCATCCAAGAGTGGGGGGTTTTAAGCTACGAATTACATGAGTAACTGAATGAAAATTATACATGACACATTGTGCAGAGCCTTTTGATCATTGGACTGACCAATACCAACTGAAGCGCATCAGAAAATGATGAGAAAAATATCCTCTATTATAGCTCAAACATCTGCATTTCCACTTATGGACGAGTTCCACGTTGATAACATTCTTTTTTTTAGTTTAACGTGGGTGTTCGGGTTAGCTTGCGCGCACCTCGACTAATCTCACGAGCCCTGAAGTTAACGACCATGTAAGTCTCCAGTGGCCATCATATGAGCAACCACAAGGCTTGAACCTGAGACCACAGAGGGAGCAAACCTCTTGATCCCAAGCTTTTACCACTGGGCCACCACTTAGATGGTTACGTTGACGTTCTTGATTCCATAAGTGGTGAGGTTCTTTCGTAGAACAAGAACATTTTCACACATAAAACTAATGCAGCATAATGATTACAGCTTTATTGAGGTTAACAAGATTACAGACCTACCTTGATCTAAACAATCGACACAGCAAGTAAATTGGAAGAAAGTACATAAAAATAAAACTCCTTTTCTGCTGTGTATTCACTAAGTGGGTACTTCTCCTCTTAGAATCTTCCAAGGACCAGAATAGAACTTTGGCTTCATAAGAGGCACTGCTTCACCAGGGTGGTCTTCCCAGTATTTCTCCTGTTTGATAGATGAAAACACAATTCTTCAATTACAACCCAACCTGGAAGCTTGAATCCCCAAATAGCTCACAGGAAAAAAATTGTTCAATGAATTTCAAAAGACCACAATTTCAATTGTTTGACTGTGGATAGTTGAAACAGTAAACATAAACATTTACTGGTTGCCCTCTCCTGTATTAATTAAAAAACTCTGTTTTTATCCAATGTGTAAAGAAACACGGACAGTGGCATAGGTAAAACCATATCAAAATCTAAGAGCCGAGCTTGAAGATACAACTAAAGTGTGGTTGGACAAGTTTCATTCTCTATTAGAGTCTACAATAATAAAAAGGCTTTGAAATCTGCAAATAAGAGGCCTGCGGCTACCTTGTCATTTGGGGTTCTACATTACAAAATGACCAGAGGCAACATATTAAATTCTTCAATTTACTGCAACAAACAGTTTCCTTGAGACATTATTTTCCTACTCCGAAGGCACCAGTCTATCTTAGTGCAATTAGAAGCCACAAAACCATTAGAAACCCCGTTCTTTTGTGAAATTAAAGTCTAGGGTTTACCCTATATACAACCCATTTTGCCATTCCATTTACGAGATTAGATGTATCATGGACAAAAAATAGAGTTTTACAGTTACTGTTCAGCAGCTAAACAAGAAAATTAAGAACTTAATTCTCTACTTAATTTCCAAAACAAATCCCAACCACACACATCAATCCCTAACCCTAGCCCTAGTTTCAAGAAGAGGGAAAGTGGGAGAGTTGAGTTACCTTGTATAGTTGTTCAGTGAGGGCAGAGCCTATGACACCAGTGTAAAAGGCAGCAACATAAATGGTAACAAGAGGAGTGAAGGATTTTGGTCTCCTGTAGGGCTCTATCATATCCCAAAGAATCGTTCTTTCCCACTTTGTATACAAGTAATCTGCGTATTTCCTCCACAGATAGCTCGCCGCCATTTTCAATCTCCTTCTCTTCTTGCTCGCTGGCTCCCTCCTCTGCAAAACTCAGGGTAGGCTGCTACCGCTGCTGAGCTGCTCTCAAGTTTGATGTGATGACTATAAGACTAATGGGCCAGGCCTTTTCTTGTTAAACTATTTAGGCCCATCTAGTGCTTGTCAAATGCATGCAAACAAGAGGAAGAGGAGGTATATTAAGGTTTTGTTTAATATGAATTTTGTTAATTGATTAATTTTTTTTCTCAACTTTTGACTCATAAAAAATAATAAATATATTTGATTAAAAATATTTTTTAACTTTAATTAAAACTTTGTTAAAAAATTAAGTTTAAATTTTGATTTAATCATTAAGAGTTCAAATTTTTGAATTCTAATTTATACTACATTTATTCTTAAAAAAAGTTACTTTTGAGTAGTTCATTTGTTTAAACTAAAAATCAAAATCAAAAATCATTTTTCATAAATCATATCAAACTGGAAAGTTTGATCCAACTCAAACAAAAAGTGATCTGACTGAGACATTCTTTATTTTTTCTATATATATATAAAAAAACTTGTAGCACTGAAATGCCTATTTAGAGTTTCTGCAATTTCTTAATTTCCAGTAGGATTTCTATCTGCATGTTGAGCAACCAAATCTGATTGAAAATATTGTATGATAAGAAAGATAATTGAATCAGACTGAATGGAATTCATAATAAGGAAGTCTAGATCCTGAACAAAGATTTGAGCCATGCTACAATAAAATAAAAGGGATATAATATATAGCAGGACGCCAGTTGATGCCTGCCTTGATCAACTTGAGGTTTCAAATTCACCCTGGTGCACTAGCTCTCTCCAGAAAGCCAAGACAGCTTGTGAAGTTTCTCTGGTTCGAACTACATCTAATTGGTCTGGCTAGGGTTAATATTGCAAGGCATTTGCCTTAAGATTCTTCTTATGATTGAGAGTGTGTAGCAGGAATGGTATCGGCAAAGAACTTGTCAACTGATGCAATGAAAAAAGAAATTCCATAAAAAACCTGGAGGCAGAATGAAAGTCTAAAAACACCAAAGAAAGAACTGGCAATTTACCATTGTCATTTTGCTCTGAAGGATCACGCAATCCAGTAGAAACCGAATATTCTGTTCAAAATATGAAAGAATAGCATGGATTATGCAAGCTTAAAGCAGATAAAAAGAGACAGTTTTATGAGATTATATAATGAAGGTTCATGCAGTTTTTGCTTAAACTGCTGGCATTGAGTTTCCTAGAGTCCTGCAGTGATTAGTTGGATGAAACAGTGAATTTCTTGAAACTAATTTAGAATGACATATATGCCACAGATTATAACCTAGCAGACCAGCATCGCAAAGAGTTTCAGAAGATAAATAATTTCATCTCACCTCCTATATCTGCCAAGTTATTGAAGCCAGCATTAGCAGGTTGAAGTAGAACATGCCCCGGACTTCGCACATGAGATAACTCTGCAAAGCCAAAAGATGAAGGGTCCACGCTCTCTGGCATCTCTCTTGGAACGAAAGGATATTGATCAAAGGGTGCAACTGATACAGGACTTGGAATCTCCGACTTAATAAAAGGTTGAGTAGGTGCTATATCGGCTGTGTTATTGTCCATTGGCATCCTTCAACAAACAGCAGGGTAGAAAGATCACAGCAGCATAAACCAAGTGTTTCTATTATTCCTAATATATTGTTTGATAATTTGCATAATCTTTAAACCCTTCAATTAAATTAAAAAATTTAACAAGACTTGTACATATCTATGCACACATTTATGTATGTCAACTTGGAAGATGCACCGGGTTCCAGTTGAATCAACAGTCGCAACATAATGCGTTAATGATGATGCAAATTTGTGTGCAAGAAGCATATTACAAATCAATGCAGATTTATAATGTCGAGAATATATAGCTATAATGATAGCATTTAGAGTGCATTGAATGAAAGATATAAGCAGAACACAAATATATCACTCATGAGACATCCACATAGTAATTTCCTACTATTATCTCCAGTATAATTGTATAAATTACTAGCCACTTGAACAATAAATGATAAGAAAAGATAAGTCAAAGAAACTGGACTAGGGATGTCTCACCATCCCCCATAATTCAAACGAGTTGAGTGGAAATTCCCACTTTCAGGGTTTTCATAAACCAAATCATAGTTGGAAAAGGTTCCCATGGAATCATTCTGGGGATGAACAGTTGATGGAATTGGATGCTGCTGCAGAAGGGTATATCCATTATGTAGATTGTCAACTGTGCTACAGAAAAGGGATAAAAAGCTCTGATTCAAAAGAACAATCATGATAAGACTAATAATGTTTTACTTGCTGGAAATAAGTGGCATAATAAATAACAACTTCAGAACAATTCAAAAAACTTAGTGAAATTGTCTATTTTTGTACTTGGATTTTTGGTTTTTATTTTGAAGAAAGTTTTGGATTGAGTTTTACGTGCCTGATAAGTAATTCAAAGTTTCTTAAAACTCTTAAGCACTCCTCTAGTCACCTCTTTGTAATGTACATGACTAAAGAAATATCATAATTTCACTACCATGAGAACATTTCTTTCACTCAAAAGATGTCTGCAAAACTTTCCATGACAATCGACAACAATCCCCTTGCATACCAGTGAAGAAAAGGCAAAGAACAGAGATGCTACCTAGCAGGGGGTAAAGGCTAATTTCAGGGCATCAGAGGCCCAGCTCCAATCTTCCATTCAAGCTAATAAAATTATCTCTTACAAACACTGATAGCAGTAGGGAGAAATGTTGAGAGCACATTAATTCTATTGATATATTTGTTCAAATTCATTCAGAAGCCAATTGTCTTTTAACTTTATTATGCTCTCAACACAATACAATATCTATGGCAAGAGCTCACCTGGCATGTGCTGAATGCCTTCCTGCATGGGAGCCAAGGGATACTCTAGAGGTGCAGCGTAATTAAGCAGATGGTGGTGCTTCTCAAGTAATTCATTGAACACAGAAATTTGTTTCTTCAGAATTAACTTTATGCAATAGGCCTTAAAAAATTCTGCATTTTCTTGCTCCAATCTATTCCATACTAGAAAAAGAAAAGGATGTTCAAGCAATTTGATAGTTACTTAACTTAATATGAAAGCAATAATTTATGGTTCATATTAAAACCTTGATTCTAAACATATGAAGCAGATGAAGATAGCATGGAACAGAAGAACAGGGGAAAAGGGAAAGGTTATCATTAGCAACAATTTATCACAATGATATAATATCAGCCAGGCGCATCAAATGATAGAAGAACCATTGTTCTGACATCTCATTCTTTTTGTCTGTTATCAGGTTATGAACTTGCAAGGTTGTAGGAGGCAATGCATTTCTGTATGTAGAGGAGAAAATAAGAAGACTTGTAGGAGGAATGAGTGATTTACCTATTCTTGTAAAGTCAGGCTGAATTCTTGCTTGTTCAAAGAGTGTCTTAACCACTTCATCTTTATCCAAAAACAGCTGCAGACACCTTTCAATCAAATCTTGGACCTACACAGCCAATTATATCAAACAAAGTGAAAACATCTGATGCAGATGAACATTAAATGAAACCTCTTACAATTCTAATTTCTCTACAGAGAGCAGCTGTGTTGTTGTTGCTAGTAATAGGCACTGAACCGGTACCCGCCCCAGATGCGATATTTTGTTGGTTTCTTGGTGGCTCACGAGATGTGAGTGTTGAGAAACTTGCTTCTTCCGAATCCTGTGAAAGTTCATTTCAATTAGTGATCCAAACCAATAGGAAACAATAGGTTCAATAGCATTCAATCAGCTTGAGGTGGCAAAGCATTGCAAACAATTTGGGAGGTTTTCCGATAATTGAGAATTCGTGTTGCTTATTTAACATTAACTGTAGTTTGATTAGAACAACAATTTCGACAAAAGTAACAAATATTCACCATGACCAATAACTGCATGCTGTAATTGCATAAACAACCCAGATTCTTACTGGTAATTAACTAACAGTGTTCCGCAACTGGGATGATACTGTGGTAGCACTCCAGGCTGGTTTGCTACTAACCACAGCATTAATATCATATGACATAAGACTTCAACTAATTGACTGGTTCCTTTAAGAAAACAGACAAATAAATCATGAGGTGAGGAAGTCAATACCTCTTTCACCCTCATTTCAATTCAATAGCAGCAATCAACCTTTCCTTGTTTGAGGTTGGGATCTCCCTTGATGCTGTACATGAAATTATGGTCACCTGAATTTGATAATAAACAATAGAAATAACATACTATAAGGAAAAAATGATTCTTCTAATCCTACACAATTGTATGTTTTACACCCTTTTTGTTAACTTGGTAAATAACAGAATTTTAAAACAAGAACAAGAAAAAAAGATGATAAACCAAAAAACAAAATCAGTAATTTACACCACAATCACATCTAGTTGTTATTCTCGAACATAACTCTAACTGAAGTAGATGATAAACCAAAAAAAAAAAAAATATTTCTTTAACTTCTACAGAGTTTCACTTTTCCTGCCCTCTTATAGACCTCATAAGAAATAAACAAAAAAAATCAAATCACAGAAAATAAACAATTCAATCAAGTTGAGGATTCAAATTTTCTTACTTCCATTCTCTAAGCAAGCAAACACATCCAATCCAACAAAAACAGCAAAAAGATTCAAACTTTAAGTAACAAAAACTTAAATTCTACACAGCCATATTTTTCATTTCCTTTTGTTACTCACTTCATAAACAACCAAATGAAGAGCTCAATCAAAATCAACAATTCCATGAAGTTTAAGATTCCAAATTTCTAAGCAACCAAACACACCCACCTCCCTAAAAACACCAAAAACAACTAAAAGCTTCAAACTTTAAAGCACCTCGGATTACAGAAACTTGAGAACTGCCAGGAAATTAAAGATGAGATCTTTGATCACAAATAACTGACCTTCACTAGTACTGGAAGGGGATTAGAGCGGAGTGTTGGCCACTGTATACAGGAGGAGTGAGAGTCTTTCAGTTCAAGCTTTCTACGTCACTCTACAGTGCGCAACTGAAAGTTGGTCACATAAACAAAGAAACTTTAATGGGCTTGAAGCCCAAAATATTATCGGTCCTTCATCATTTTAGATAGTTAAACTTTATTGTTTATACTTTGAAAGCAATATTTAAGATACATAAAACAATTATCATTTTCTCATATTTTAGTTTTTTTTTTTTTCAAGTCTTACTGTATATTTATATAATCGTTAATTTCAGGATTCATAAAATTAATCGATATACACGCAAGATAGCTCGGACACCCACATTAATAATAAAATATATATATATATAGTAAAATAGAGTAAATAAATAATAAATAAAGATATAAAAAAAATAAAATAAACGTATGAAAATAAATTGCATGAAAATTAGAGTTGGAGAAAAAATTTTGAATATTGAAATTTATGTCACGTGGCGGGACAAAAAATCACAATGAAAATATTTATCTATTCATAAAAAAAAGCTTAATGTGTATGTAAATTAAGAGAATGAGATTAGAATAAAAGTAAAAAA
>Ga0307517_10004516_pt1 | contig 21356 bp, 12 predicted proteins | sample 23_EM_MG_FD_194515 | JGI IMG/M metagenome (GOLD analysis project Ga0307517, IMG submission 194515) | Populus trichocarpa ectomycorrhiza microbial communities from riparian zone in the Pacific Northwest, United States - 23_EM | ecosystem: Host-associated > Plants > Roots > Unclassified | place...
AAAAATATTATTAAAAAATTAACATCAACACATCAAAATAATTTAACAACATCAAAAAATATTAATTTAAAATAAAATAAATTCAAATTTTTTTAAAAATACTTTTAAAAAAAAAAAAAAAAAAAACAAAATCTAGAATGACTAACACCCTCTTCAAAGCAAAACAAATTGAATTGCAGTGCACGAGCTATTTCTATTTTTCTCTTTTAATTGCATAATAAAATAATTTAATTATCCTTGATTTTAAAATTTCTTAAACTTATACATGGGAGTTCTTTGATCTTTTCAACATTTTTTTTTTGTAATCTTCAGTTGGACTGCCAACAAATCTAGTTCTTTCCAAGAGTCATGAGTTTTAGTATAGGCTATGAGTCTGAGATTGATTTCCCATCGTAATTCTGTTAATCAAGTAATTTTCTCACATCGTAAACAATGTGAGCAGTAAAATTATTGTAAATTTCAAACTTTTAGAATAGCTTAGGATGCCACGTCATTGTTAAATCTTAAACAAATGATAAATTTACGAGTAATGTTATTCTTTTAAAAATTCGTGATCATAAAATATAGGTATTTTGTAAAATTCTTTAGTTTTAGTTAAAACAGCTAATCTCAAGAGGTTGGTAGGATGATAAAGTAAGTTTTTTTTTTAAATAAAAATAAAAATAAATTCCTGGATATAAATCCTGGACCCAACATTTAGTATACTTATGATTAACGTGTATGCTAATTCTAGTATACTTTTAGGGTAAAAAGAGTCAGCAGCTAGATTACCTGGAGCGCATATATATATATATAAACACTAGTTATTTAACATATGTTTCAACGCGGGTTATAAATTTTTTTATTAAAAAACATTAAGTATACAAGCTATTTTGATGTATTTTTTTACGTAAAAAAATTTAAAATATAAATAAAAAAACCTATAAAACATCTAATTAAATAAATTGATAATCATTTATGTAAATAAATGAAAAACAAATCGTTAACAATAACTAAAAGATAAATTAAAAGAATTGATCAATAAATATAGATTAAGATATTTAATCATATAAAATAAAATATTTATTTACTAAACTTGTTTATTTAAATTAATTAAAAATAATAAAAATAAAAACACAAATAAAACTGATCAAATAAACCAATACTTTAAAAATATATTATGTAAGGCTAATTATACCATAAATATTATTTAAAAATAAATATTTTTTATTTTTAAAAATAAAATTCAGATATGTCGAGGAATAATAAGCTGATTAAAAACATTATTTTTAAAAAATTAAATATTTTAAAAATAATCATAACCATATTTTCAAATACAGACACCGTGGCTCATGATTTCAACCTCTGTAACCTTTCAGGTGTCATTTTCGACGATACCATTACAGTAAAAAGAAAGGAAAGCGTCCTCAAATTTGTCTCTGGAGATAATGGTAATTTCCTTTTTCGAAGAAAGATATATTATGATGTATCTGTCCATTTATGTGATTGATTACCTTAAATCTAACTGGAATTGGAAGGTAAGATACCGTGCCCCGATGCCATTAACGAGTGAAGTTGGTGGCGAGTTGGGATCATGATCATACCATCTCCACAAGGCAAGTGACATCACGCTCCTGTTAGCGAGTCTGATCCAATCCAAATAGAGATTGCCAAAAAAAAATTATTTATTTATTTAAAATTTATTTTTTAAATATTTTTAATGTAATATGTAAAAAATAAAAAATATTATTTTAATATATTTATAAACAAAAAGATATTTTTAAAAACAATTTCTACTAAACTGTTTAGAAAAGCCTACTTATATTTTAGGGGTGGGATGAGAGGAAGACTGTTCTAGTATAGATTCTATAGAATTCAATTTCGACAACCATATTCTTACTGCCCGTGCCCTAAGGCGTTTTTTCTTTATTGCTCTCTGATGTAATTGGAGTGGCCTTGACCCCGTGTGCGAACCGTGTAATTGTTCCTTTATGGACTCGGGCCTAAGAAAAGAAAACAACTGATCATGAGAGGATATATAATCTTATTTAGCCATATTAGGAAATAAAATATTTAGATACTATCTGTTTCACATAAAGTATTTTTAAAAAAAAAAATATTTTTTTTAAAAACAATTAAATTTTTTTTTGTATTTGTTTTCCATTAAAAAAACCATTTTTAGTCAAAGAAAAATTTGGCTTGGTTTTCAAAAAAGTGTTTTCCTTTTATTTCGGACGGAAAACACTTTCCAGAAGTTAGGAAAAATTTAGAAATATCATATTATTTCCTGATTATATCAAATTTGGTTCTCAAACTTTTGATTGCTAAATATTTTGTTTTGAATTTTTTTTTCAAATGTATCCCTTAAAATTTGATTTAATTTGATTTTTATATTAACTTTAATTCTCATGGTTGTTATTTGTTTTTCTCTTATCATTTTTTTAATTGAATTTTTTTTCCTATTAAATTTGATCCTTATTCTTTTGATTGTTATTTATTTTATTTGAAATAATTTATGAAATTATAATTATTATTATTTTAATTTCATCATTTTTTTATTTTTTTAACTTATTTTTCATAATACTACCAAATATTTAAAAATAATTCACTTCCCAAAAAAACCATTTTAAAAAAAATATTTTCCAACAAACAAACAGCACTTAAAAAATATTCTTCTTTTTTTGTTTTGTTTATTCATGTAATGCGGTGAAATGGGATTCTAATCATAAATTTTAAAATATTTAGTTAATAAACACCATTATAACTTTACAAAAAGAAAAAAAAACTCTTCAAACCCTGATTAAAAAAGAATTACAATTTTGTAATTTTCTATGTTTGCTAATTTTAGAATTAATTATGTGACTAAATAAGATGATTAAGTATTGTCTCAAGTCGTGAACTAGAATAATCTTAGATGAAATGGCTAAAATCCAAAGGTTGCTAAAGGATTATACGCCAAAAAAAATTTATGAAATTAAATATTAATTTCATATCATTATCAGGGAGGCAGGGGAGGGGTGACCTGGTCACGAAATGAGGCATAGAAACTATTAAAATCAAGCACGTGGCATTAGCTATACGTACTCTGTACATCTAATTTTGCTTTGGACATGAGCGTTCCTACAAGGGAACAAGCTTGAAAGCACACCACATCATCCAAGATAGCGCCTGAAAAGGAACTAACATAAAATGCAAAGAATGAAAGTAGCATGTTCCTCCCAACCATTCACAACTGCTAGAACTTGGCTGGCGATTCCATTTATCAAAATCCCAATACGTTTTGTGATACCTGTAACAGAGGTTCCAAAGCGCTCGGCGCAAACTTCCTCGCAAAAAGAAAGCAAACCGGGGAGGATTGATTATTGTAAACGCAATGCGTATCTTCACGAATCTTTTTGAAGAACTCCTTGGTTATGTCCGCTCTTCCGAAGGTGGCTGGGTGAGCCCCGCCCCTTGACCAGTCCACCCAAGTAAGGGTTCTGTTAGCCAAGAGAGGTGCTGCTTCAATGGTTAACATGGTGGGGAAATAATGTTCATCAACATAACAACTTGGCTTACAGAATTCTTCAAATTTTGGGTAATATCTAGCATCTTCCACTACGTTGACTGCAAGCTTTCGGTTGATCTCAAACCATTGAGATCCTTTGCGCCACTGGGTAATATTCACCTCAGGTGCCATGTTCTCATTATACCGTCCTCTCCCATATGGCCCATGATCATCAAATGCACCAATGAAGCTATACTTGGATCTCATCATGTAGTCATAGATGACACTGAAATTATAGAGAGGAATGCAAGATTCAGATACGAGAACAAACCGCTCATTGGAGATATCGAGCAATGCATTTGCAAGGAGTCTTCTTTCCGCATCACACATACTCATCCTACCCCATTCAGCAACCTGTGTTGGGAAATATCGGGATAAAATGTAAGCTTCCTTGTATCACAAGATCAAAATTCAAATGGTCAATAAAACTTCAAGTCTTGATGATAAAACAGAAAACGTTAACTGAAAACCAAATGTATAGCTTTGTGGCATTCTTCAATTATATATCTTGCTTGTGTAACAGTGATTTAATTTCCTGGACACGTTGACATTCACATTTTCAATGAAGGAAAAAATTTGAACAGTTAATAGGGTAAGAAATTATTCCAAAGGCATAATAACTAAGAAGGTATGAAGTGGCTACCTTCAACAAGCAAGGAACAGAAGCTAATAGACAATTTGAAACAGGCTCAAGTGATTTCATGCACATACTTTGTCTAACAACACAACAACATCAACAAGGTCGTGAATGAGCATGCCTCTATCTTTTAGCACTGCTGCATATTCTGTCTTAAATTCTAAACTGGTCCATCACAAGCTCCAGACTGTACCCCAGAAATTCAAGTTAATAAATTTAACATTCTTCTTCCTCCAGCTCTGAAGACTCTAGCTTCTTTTACTCGAGAAAGGAGGGTATTTTTCAATTTGTGTATCAGAGCCAAAAGAAACTGCAGGAACCCATCAATTGGACAGCAGTCGATCAATGGGTATAGCCAGTTCCATTCCAATATCAACTATTGCTCTTTCAAATCTGTTGTCATTATTAGCTTTAGACAAGGTGTGGGCTTGAAACAAAGACATGGGCATCATGGAAGGAATGGGTATGGAGCGGAAAAGAATGAACTTCAAGCATAAAGGTGTGAGATAGCAGTGTGATGCATGGACTTGAAGCAAAAAGGTTGCGAGTTATCATGAGTCATCTTACTAAAATACTATTTCATGTATAATGTAACCTAAAGAAGATCTCTAATCTTTAATTAACTACCTAAACTATTACAGCCTTCTATCTTTACTACAAAATTCCAGGATATACATCTCCTTTTTTACCAGCTTTAAGCACTCCTTCAATCCAACTTTAAACAATGAAATGCCATCAAAATACTTCCACAAAGATTTCAAGTAACGATACCAACTCTGTTGTTGAACACTTGTATATGTTAATTCTAAACCTTAGCATTTTCAAGCCAAATTTTAACCCAAACACTGACATCTAATAGTAGTGCATTAAAAACTGCCCAGAGCCTTGTCACTTAAGATATTCTATGTATCTTAACACCATCAGAACCCCTTTTCCTTACTATATGTCATGCTTTAATCCAGCTTTAATCCATTTCAAACATTCTCCACACACCCCTTATTGTCAAGTCAATCTCACCTTCAACTGACTAATACACCAGTAATGTCTTGTTCCAGAGTCTTATATAGTTTTGCTGGATATAAGTTGTGCAATCACATAATATAGAAGTACACGAATTCATTTACTTGTGTATTTTCAACCTTGCTATTTGGTAAAAAAGAGCAATTATTTAGGCAATTCTTTCATGGTGTTACCACCACAGGCTTTCGCACAAGTTAATGGAAATTCCACACACTCAGTTAAAGAGAAAAATCTTGCAGTACAAATTGTTTCAAGCACCAACAGAACCAGAAGCGCCCCTTGTTTCAAAGACAGGAGGACGGGTTATTCACATTTCATTGATGGTCAGAGGCAAATTGAAAGCTAAGCAGTGGTAATTCTAAAGGGAGAAAAATAGTTTTTCTTCGTGTGCTGTCCCTACCTACTGAAAAAAAAAATTCCCATCATAAATGAATAAGACCTCTAACAAAACTTCTAAGAACGTTCTCTAAAGTGTGCCTTCATAGATTATAGTCATCAAAATTCCCTTTAACCTGAAAGAACACAAAATTTCCTTAAAAAGGGAAGACTAATGACAAGAATTCAAGTATAAACATAAATTGAAAGTTGGGATGACAATGAACCTTGAATTATTTTCATCTTCCAACAGCAAGTATATTTGATGCGCTCAAATAAATGTTAGAGGAAACATGGACATAACACAAATTCAGTGGCATGAAAAACTGCATCTGTATCTCAGTATCTCTAACATGCAGTTATTCTCAGGGAAAACTGCTTCCAGCAGGGGAAAATTTTCCACATTCAAGGATCTATATATAAGATGCATGCAAGTCCATATAAACATCACAATTGTCAAAGCACACAAAAAACTCCCAACAAACTAAGGTAGCTATTTGCAGACAATGGAAACCTAAAAATAAAATACAAAAATAGAGCACTAGAGCAATGGCATTTACAAATAGTTCAATCATCAAACAAATGTCAAGACCAAAAATCTGAAATTAATGAACAACGAATGAAAAAAATCAGGGTGTTAAATATAAGCATATACACACCTGGCTTGGGATTTGTCTCCGATGGAAAACTGAAGAAGATGGAAATTTGGCTTCAAATGTTGGCAATGGATGAATGTAAACAGAATATAACCCTTCATGCCCCTTCAAAAACCTTTCCCAAAGAGGTGCCAGAGGCAATGGCCCCTTTGTCAAAAACATAAATGCAATCTTTGGAATTCTCTTGAAGGGATACTTCTTTATTCCAGGAACAAATGAAGCCCTCCAAAAGAGCTCTTTATCACTCATTTTATGGAGCAGATTAGATGGAGGCCTAATCCAACGATCCAAAGTATCAGGTTCATCAAAGCAAGGCTCAAAGGCAGGCTTAACAGTTGTCCTTGCAGTCTGAACTCCAAAACGCTTGATTGTATACATACTGATGATCGAAAAGGCCATACATAGAGCTAAAAACAGCAAAAATAATTGAAGTAACCTTATTGGAAAGGGCTTGGATTGGCTTGCTTTGATTGAAACTGCAGGGTCCTTCCCTTCCTCCAATGGAACAACTCTTGACTGCATCTTTATAGTCAGAATTCACCTTCTGGGTCTGATCTAAACACACCCTTTTGGCATTGAAATTGCTTTAAAATCTCGAAAAACTCGAAAAGAAATTAACTTTTATCTCCAACTAAGAGCCCCAAAACTCCAAGATTGTATCTTTCAAGAGAAATAGTTAGCTCAATTTATGGTACCAAGCTATATCACACAAAAACCAACACAGATCTAAAACTTAATGCTAAGGAAACTAACAAGATAATGCTATGTTGAAATCCGAGTTTGCAGCACATGGGGTTCTAGACATTCAAAGAAGGCTGTGAACATACCATGTTGCTATTTAGGGGTGCAAAATGAAGCAGAGTCCAGGGGATTGTTTATTACTTCGTTCAGTGCTTCAATTACGCCAATATTGAGTTTTGATAGAGAGAGATCGAGACTGGCTAACGGAGTTGGACAAAAGGAAATAGAAAGTCTGGTGGCAAGAGAGAGAAGTGGGGTCTCTCTGACTCCGGGAGAGTGAGTAGAGAGAGAGAGAGAGAGAGGGAGGGAGGAAGTTATGTGTGCATGGGATTGAGTGAAATTGAAGGAAGGAAGGGGAGATTGATGATCTGTGAAATCTGGGAGTTTTAAGAATGTTTTGTCACGCGAATGGTTGTTATAGAAGTGAGAGTGTTAGCTTTAGCTTCGGCTTCGTGCCTATCCTGAGCTGTTTGTTTTTTTTGAAGTATTTGTTTTTTTTTAATAAATTAAAATATTTTTTTTATTAGTATATAAAAAACTTACAAATATTAAATTAAACTTTTGAAAAAAAATTCAAAATCTTTAAATAATATATTCCAACCACACTCACAAATAACACTTCATCGGTAATCTTTTCTTTGTTGTAAGAGAAATCTTTGTATTTGAGTTGGTCAGTGACAATTAATTTCGGTTTTACGACTGACAATTGGAGAAATTAATGTCATATTTGATAACAACTAATCTCTAAATTACAGCAGAAATATACCCGAGATTTTTTTCCAATTCGTTCTCAATTTTTTTTTTAATTATATCTTTCTGCGCTCAATTTAACATTTAATTTGTCAACAATTATTAGGAGATACAAATTAAATGATCGGTAACCGAAATACAAAACAAGGAGAAACTCGTAGTCAATGTAAAATTAGGGGAAAAGATGTTTTCATCCTCACACTTTTCTTTTTCTATCTTTATAGTCCCTATAATTTTTATCATTTTAAATTTAATAAAAAAAATTATTTTTATAAATTTCAATCCCTATAAGTATGAGAGGAGAGAGAAAGAATAGTTGAATTACAATGAAAATCATCAATAAGCTGAGTTGAGGTTTGCGAGTTAAGCCGCGAAACACGGGGTGATCTAAATATTATCATCTTAATATTTAATTAAAAAAGATATTATTTTAAAATTTTTAAAGATATTTAGTTTATTTTGAATCAGTCTTTGTGATATATTTCGGTTTGATTTATATATGATTAATTTATTTCAATTTATTTTTTATTAAGTTATTATAATTTTATAATCTAAATCACGTATTTTACAAATAAATTAGTGTTAATTTAATATATTATCGTCTTAATATTTTTAAAAAATCAAACCATATATTATCGTTAATCCAGATTATTTTTTAATTTACATACTAACCTAGTATATCTCTGAAAATGCTAACAGTTTCTACAAACAAAAGAAACAAAATGTCCTCGTTTTAGAGAGAAAATTAATCATTTTCTTGAAAAATAGTGGTGATGTAAAACAAGAATCTCAATACTTATCGACTAAATCTAAACTATTTTTAAAAAAATTATGTTATCTTAACTTTTTTTTATTTTTTTTAAAATATCAATTTAATTGAGATAGATAACGTAAGGAAGTTATCCCATCCAAGTAGCCAGCCGGGTTGACCACACTTTAACTGCTCACCAGTCATCAATACGAGTGGCTGGCTGCATTAGAGGTACAGACTCGTGTCACGTTGCCATCCTAGCGTTTTAGGCACGGAAGGTGAGCTAAGCTAGGTGGTGCCATGCCTATGTCTGCCACTCGAACTTGACTTTCTTCAGCCGTCTCAAAAAAGCAGAAAGAGACGCCTAACCTATTTTGCTAGAGTTGATAATAACACTGTTTGCTGTGACCATAATCCTTGTATGAAGAATTGCCTATCCTCCTCACATTAGTGCATGAATTCTTCAAAGCACCTCACGGGAATATTGCTGGAACAAGTCGACCATTCGTATAAAACCATCCTTCTCGAAGCTAATATAATTGCATACATCATACAAAATGCTAAAAAGAATTTACTGGTCCAACCGTGTTTTTGAACTTTTTAAATTTTTTTAGTTTTAAATAATTTTTTTAATATTTTTAGATCATTTTGATGTCTATTTTAAAAATAAAAAAATATTATTTTAATATATTTTAAATTAAAAAATATTTAAAAAAACAATCTCTAGTACACTATCAGAAAGACCCTAAGTCTTTCGGTACACATGCACGCAATTTACTGTATTTTTCACAATAAATTTTTCATTTTACCCATGTTCTATAAAAACAATTTGCTTTGCTGGGAGGGTAATTCAGTATTTTCATAAAGATTCAAGAGGCATTATAGTCACCGCATATTTTTATAACAAAGTAAAATTACTAAATGACATGTTTTCATTTGATTACTTTAAGGGGCATTTTCAGTTTTTTATTTTATTTTAAAAATTGAATTGACTAAGTTCCCACTAAAATCAAAATTTTTAAGCTTTGTGTTCAGGGGTGTTTTTGTTATTTTTTATAGGTTTTTATGTTATTATTAAGTTAGGTTATAGGGGATTTAGTCTTTCTCTATCTTTTAAAATTATTAAAAAAAGCTGCTAGCACGCACCACCGTGTGAAGCAGCTTCGTGCTCTTTAAGCAGCACATGAGCTACCGTTTGATGGAATAACGCTAACTTTTGCTATGACCTTTGAAGTTACACGACGCCCCTTTTCATGTGGGGCGACGCATGTGATGTTTGCAGTTATAGTTTGTCGTCGACCGCCCATTCCTTTTCTTTCCCTTCTCTCTCTCTTCTCCCCGTTGACTTTCATGCCGACAATTAAAAAATCAACTTTATCCTTGTATTTTATGACATTTCATATTTGACCCTTAATGTTTTGATTTCTAAGTTTGATTTTTAGCTTTTTTTTTTTATCAAATTTTAATTTTTTTTCAATCTTATTATTGGATCCATAATCTTGATTTTTAATTTCTTCAAGTTTGGTCCTCATTTTCTTAATTTTTATTTTTTATTTGGGTTCTTTTATGGATTGGATTTTTCTTTTCAATTTTACCCTTTAAATTAAAGTTCGATGATATTTAAGGTTAGACCCTCAATGTGTTTGATTTTAAATTTTGATTCTTAGTCCCTTTATCAAATTTAAACTTGTTTTAAATCTCATTATTGAATCCATAATCTTGGTTTTTTATTTTTTCAAATTTGGTTATCACATTCTCTTGATTTTTAATTTTTGTTCAGGGTTCTTTTGTTAATTTGATTTTTCTTTTCAAATTTTTCATTTAATTCAAAATTTTATACTATCTTACTTTTTCGGGGGTTGGTTCAAGAGTCAATTCATTGTAAGTACTGGGTTACATGTCAGGTGGGTTGACCCGAGTTAGCCTAAGTCAAGTATTTTTATTTTATTTTATAAAAAAGTAAAAAATAACATCATTTTGAATATAAAATAAAACAAAAAAAACATTCGATGAGTTTTGATATGATTTTAACTAAGTTTATCCTAAATTGACTAAGTTACATGTCAACCCGTGTTTTTGACATTTCAAACTAGATCAATTCTCTCCAAATTATTTTTGAAACCCAACCTCTCTAAGCCTCAGGTCAACCCACCATTTTACCTTCTATTGATATATCCCTTTCATATGATCCACTCTATTGAGTTTTAACAACCTCACCGAACTTTCTAGTGCTTTTATTTTTTATTTTTATTTATCTATTGTTTTTTTTTCTTCCTTTTGGATTCTTGAGAATTGGCTGTTGTAATTTTTTATATATATAATATCAAATTATGAATTTTTTTCTATACACTTGAACATTTTCTTTTTACAATACAGAAAATTCAGCCCGACAAACAGCGAATCTTTACATTACAGAAACTTCAGCCCGACACGCAGCGAATCGTGGATTCCCCATCTAGTGATGAACGTAAGATAATGATAATAAAAATATAATACAGTATGGGATAAAATTTCGGCAAGTCTCTTTAACAGGAACTCAGCAAGATAATTAAACAGTAATCATTTCTCACAAGTCACAAGCCATGCCACGGATTCCACATGCCTTTCCGCACTCAACAAAATATGGTGCTGAGAAAATTTGTCACTCTCGACAATTCAGCAGAGTTTCCATGCCGAGTTAAGACCCAATAAATTTTGATGGTCCGCATACAAGATCAATAGGCATCAAAGCAAATCATAAACATTATTGGAAAAATGTAACCAAAAAACGCATTCCACAAAAGTCAACCATGGTGTGATTCATTGATAATTTGGCAGATAATCAACCATCATTCAGAAACTTGAAATAGAGCATCAATCCACTGCCAGACATCGGTCTCATGGCCTACTATATTTACCGCAGTCAAATGATTTTTCTACCTCGTCAGCAAGAGATCAATTACTCTTATTTACCGAGACTGTGCATGTGGAAAAACAACCATTCTACTTCACCACTTCAAATTTGGAACGGAGGTTGGATATCATGACTGGGCACTCTCCCTTCTCATCATACTCGTTGAAGTCCTCTCCAGACAAGTCAATGTCTTCATATTTTGTCCCTGCAATCTGCAAAAATGACTTGCTATAAGTTGGAAATATTTATCAAGAAAAGGAAAAGACACCGAACACTTCCAGACATGTAGTGATTCAAGACATTGCATAAAGATTAGTTCACAAAAAAGAAGCATGGATAATTTGCAACTGAAGCCATACACAATATAGCAATAGCAAAGTTCATCTATTAATAAAAGAATAAGAATCATAAGCGCCACAACAATTATTTAACAAAGAAAGTAAACAAATGTTTGTGGTTCCATCTGCTGGATAGAAATTAGCTGGTTTCATTTAAATCTTACCAGTTTTTGTTCTGTAAGCTGTAGGGTGTATAATGAATCCAAATTTCAACTACCAAAGACTTAGAAAGAGCAATTTTCCATTCTTTAAGTTCTTGAACTTGTTGTTTATCACTCTGTTCTGTTGTTCTCCCACCCCACCTCAACACACATACACAGGTGCATCTCATGCAATTCATTGTAAACAGAGAGGGAGGAGGGTCCACCTTTAGTTTTGACATGAAGTATATTTAAAATCATTGGTGTTCACCAAGCATGTAAACCTATTTTGAACGACAAAAGATATGTCAGATATAAGATATTGATAAAATGGTGAATACACTAATGTGTTATGCCTACCAGTTCCATTCCCTTACATATCTAGCTTGAACACATGGTTTTTGCATTCTATAACAATGCATGATAAATTTCTCCATCTTATCAGTTTCAAATTTGCAACTCAGTAATGGGCACCGAGATTGATCAGATTTTTTTCAAATCCACCCTGGATATAAAGCTTTCTTCCATATAAATGTATCCCAGTTTGAGAATGTTTAAATGCAAATGGGTCTTGAATGTTCATATGCAGCACAAAGTTCAAAGACAACCACGAAAGGAAAAAAAACAAAATAGCATTTCAAATAAGAAGTCTGATAGTAAAATGGTAAGCGCATGCTCCTTCGGCCCAGCAATGATGGAGAAATAAGCTTGAGCACAGTATTCCTTTAATGGATTTGGATCAAGGAACACAATAGATCATGTTCATGAAATCCAAGCCATTTGAAATCAATGGTTAGGATTTCTTCACAAAATAAAGTAAATACCATTTTAAAAAAAAATATAATCACGCACTAATTTGTACGAATGAAATCATAACTGTTGATATTCAACCAATGGCTTGGATTAGATCCCAATCCTCCTTTAATGATCCATTATTATTCCAAGGGATTAAACAAAAGAAATGCACCTGAGTCACATTGTCCTTTACTTCACAAATCCACAAATTATCCATACTTTTGAATGATTAATGTTCAGTAAGAGAGTTTCAGGAAAAGAAACTTACAGATTCAGCTGTCCATGCACCACTGAATACAAAACCCTCTGGCTCATAACCTCTGAAGTCAAATAACATCAATGGGGCATATTTTCCTCCCTCACTCAGTTCCTGGGTCAGTGGTTTGCCTTTGCCTGGGATCATTGTCACAGTTCCATCCCTCCCACAAAACTTGCACTGTTCACGAAAAAAAAGGCTCATAGAATCATCATTCAGCATTTGAAGATGATATTTCATACGAAATACTGCCATTACATGATGCCCAAGGACAGAAGTAAGCTGATATAGCCAAATAACTCAAACTACTATCTATTCCCCAAACCAACCAACATATAAATAGTCACAAACAATCATTATGAAACAGCAAGTACAATTTACGCAATTCATTTGCTTTTCACACAACAAGGATCATTCAATGCACATCTCTAATTATAGTTTGCTTTATTTAGCTCAAATACATACCACCCTGTTTCCTGATCAAAATTTTAAATACTTTCAAAGCTTAATACCACAGCCACTAATTATAAAACACCAGGAAAAACCTAAATAATAACATCTTGTTGCTTAAGAATTCTCACAAGACTTGATCCTACAGATAATGACTAAACATAACTCAAGAACCTAAATAATAACATCTTGTTGCTTAAAAATTCTCACAAGATTTGATCCTACAGATAATGACTAAACATAACTCAAGAAATTTAAACAGCTTCTTTTGTTGCTGCAAAGGTGAAATGGTCACGACAAGAAATCAATAACAAAAGTCCTAGCTATGTTTGAATCACATTACACCTGAAAAAAAAACCAAGAAAACATAGAATCAAGGTCAACAGAGCCGTACTATGAAACACCATGGTAAATGCTGTGCTTTCAAGATCACAACTTTCCCTTTTTCGTTCCCAGCAACCAACCAGAGCATCATTTCATGAACTAAACAAACTCTCCATCTCAATAAATCAATTCCACTACTAGCTAATCGCATGAGCTTGTGTGATTGATTTTACAAAAATAAAAGGAGCAATGAAACAAAAGATTACCTTCTGAATGAGATGAGCAGTTCCCTTTCCCTGAAGAAGTGGAACAGTGTCATTCAAAGTCACACATGTTTCTTTCTGGCTCACCTCTCCACACCTTCCACATTTAATCTACATCTCCAACAAGCAAAACATATAAATAAATATATAAATCAACAAACAACCTAGCAGATCTCACTAGTGACTATATTCAATAACAGAAGGAACAGAAAATAGAAACAAAAAACCATAAAAATTCTAAACATTATACAATATATATGTATGACCCAAATAGATTGATGTAAAAGCAAAGGAGATTCAAATTCCCTTCCAAACTTCTAGTTTTTGCAAGGAAGATGACCTGATGCCACCTAAACAACAAAGCGAAGGAAGGGGCATTATGCCCTCGCAATCCAAAAATAGCAGATTAAAAGTCAAAACATGGGCTCAAATGATTTCTGATGAAGATGAAATTTCCTCACCAGAAGTTAACAATTCAACCAGTTCCTCAGCCTCTTGTTCGACCATACCAAATAATACCCAAACACTTGTTGACATAGGTACAATAAAGGTTCTTCTGTTAAAAGCCCAATTGTTAATCCAATAATTAGTGTCTTCTTTTGCTAAAACAAAAGAAGATTCCTCATGGCATGAGAAACAAATTTCTATCAAGACAAGTAATCTTGAACTTGATGAATCAAAATCAGTTTATCAAAATCTTTCAAAATCCAAAGGGTGTGATGGTTTTAAATTCCAAATAGTCAAATACCCCTCTTCAAACTGTTTTCAGGTGGTGACTTCAAAAACCCCTCAAAATAATTTTCAGAAACAAAACAATTTTCAACAATATTTTTCAAATCAAAATTTTCAAAAGATTTTGCTAAGAGAACATGGGTTTTACCGTAACAATCCAAGGATTTTTTGCCAAAAATATTTTCCCTCCAAACTGGCATTTCAAAGCTTGAGATATAAGCATGTCTTGAAATTATTATGAAAATATATCGAAATTGGGCCAGTCAAAATCAAACACAATACACAAAAAGGCCATTCCAATTTTGTAACCCATTCATTCCTTAGAGTGAACAAAAGCATACCAAATTTTTTTTACCAAAATAACACAAAGCTAAAAAGCCACCCAACATTCAATTGTTGGGACCATGAACAAGCCTAGTTTAATACCTTTATAATTCAAAATCAACATTTCAAGCACTCTTGAATGTTTTACTGAAAATCAAGAACAAAAATCCAATTCCCAATTTGGTTCATTTAATGGTGGTCCTGATTTGGAACCAACCTAGAAATTCTTCCAGAAGGATAACAAACTTTTGGCAATAAATTTCAACCAATTCCAAAGAAAGTATCTTTTCCAAGACTTCTCCAATTTTGTCATAATTTTAGTATTTTATGGATCTGTGCATGGATTTTGAAAAATCCCCAATTATCTAAAACCATCTAAGTATCAACCAATAATTCTCTCCAACAAAAATCTTCAATTAATGCACCGCTAGAAGCCACAAAATTCAAAGAAGAATATTTTTAGATTATGCAAGATATTTTGGCAGATTTTGTCTCCAATTCTTCACATGAATCTAATGACCCATTTAGAAATTGTGAATTAGATGCAGAAGTTTTGGTCCCATTAAATCATCATTTTCAGTAAAAAAGAAAATTTTTCTGGGCACTAGAAGACAAATTTTTTGATGTTCAAGTACTTCTACAATAACAAACAAACCTCAACAGTAATGTTACAGTATTTTTTTCTATGTAGAATTCTTGTACCAAGATTGATTTCAATTGCATAATTACATCCAATTGCATCCCTTATTTTCTTTAATTACATACATTCTCATCTAATGGATGGCCTTGCTGCCTAATTTTTATTGGTTTGCTTTAATTTTCATCAATTTATTTTCTTTGTTACTTTATCATCCACCTAGTAAGGTCTATTAGGTATGTGGGAGGGCCCACCAGGTCTTACAACTTAGCCTATCTATTGGTGATTCAGGTCTTACAACTTAATGCTGCACATTCCTCCCAAGCAAGACTTGAACCCTAGTGGCTCTGATACCAATTGGACAACGTCACCATTTTGCTAAAAGCTATAGCTGGCAGTGAAGGCACTTCTTAATCCTTTTAGCCCAGAACCAATCAGGTAACGTCTCTCACTTTGGATGTCCTATATGGGGGCCCACTAGGTCTTATGACTTAGGCTACCCACTGATGTTCAGGTCTTACAACTTAATGATGCCCATTCCAACCGAGCTTTGATATCAGATAATAAAGCAAACAAAGAAAATAAATTGATGAAAGTTAACACAAACGAATAAAATCTGGGTGGCAGCGCCAGCCACTACATGCAAATCTATGCGATTGAAGAAAATAGAAAAAGAATTGGGCAACAGAGCAGGCCACTGGAAGCAAATATATGCAATTGAAATTAAGTTGAAATAAAAAACAAACAAATTGATTTTGAACACAGGATTGAACACTTACGAATATAGTACCAAATTTGATACTATTTATTTTCAGCGGATTTTGGTAGAAGAAAATGAGGTTCCGAGTTTTGAGAGATTAGAAGAGAATGGAATTTTCTCCTAATGTGCTCTTGAGATTTGGGAAGTGAATGCTTCCTTATATAGAAAAATTGGTTGGTATTGTACTAGTATCAAATATCAGCATGCCAGACTAACAAAAGAGGTAAGAATCCACTCTGAATTTTGTAATTGTGAGTCGTGATTTGTAGGGTCAACACATCTAAAATATATTGGTCCACTGTAAAAGACTGGACTCTATGGTTGCTAACAAAGAATCATTGAATTCTAGGAACCTACTAAGAAGCATAAGAATTGCAATATCAAGTCCTTAACACCAGCTTGAAATAAATCCTACATAGATGAAGTTATATTTCTTACTATGATGGTTTATAGAACTTTGAGACAAAATTCTAATGGTTACATAATCATTGAACAGAGTAATATCATGTTCCTCAGTTTTGATGGTGCAATCCATTTTGTCAAAGAAATTGAAACTGCTATGGTCGTAGATTTCTTTTTGAGCAATTTTTGGAATTTCTCAATTGTCAAATGGCTTTGCTAAAATTCTCAGTATTTATTTCTTCTTGGTTGATTACTCTATTGCCGGTGATATTACAGGCGGGGGAAGAAGAAGCTCTAAAGTACGAGTACATCTTGTTGTTTCGTTTGGGCTACCCTAACATGATCTCCTACAAGATAAGAGCTAAACCAACGGGTTCACTGCATTCTCGGACTTGCTACCGGGACCACTCCTATGAGCTTAGATCCACCCGTTTCAAAAACCAAAACAAATTGAACTAGACTCACATTCCATCCCTAACCCATGGCTAAAAAGGCTCTGATACCAGGTGGATATCAAAAAACAAGTAAAAAAGTAAAATAAAGTAACAAAAAACAAACATCAATTTAAGTAAAATGAAAAACAATACAGATTTAAATAACAACCAGACATAATAATAACCACTAAAATACACAAAAATGCACCAAAAACACAAAACTTAAGAACAGTAAAGAGTATAGGATTTGAAGTAAAGAATCGAAAACCGAAAATAACCGCTGATTATGCTAATTATTCACATTAGAAAAAGAGGAAGCAGATAAAACCACACACAAAAAGACAAACTAAACAAGAATCTGAAGAAGCAGATACAGTAAGAAACCCTAACATATGTTAATTTAAGTGTTAAAAAAATTGATAGGAGAAAGAGAGTGGACCTTGAAGAAGTAAGAGAAATCAGGATCATCGCAACCGCCTTGAGGCTGGAGGCTAGCGATGTTGTCGAAATCAGCTGTTATCATTAGCATGTGATTCACCATTTTTCTCCCTTTCAGCGTCAAAACCAAGCTCTCCTTCTTCTCTCTCTCTCTCACTTTCTGTTGTGATTATCTTTGTACTGTGAGTGAGTGGGTGAGTCAGACGAGAAATGCGTTTGGGGTTTTGTATCCACGTTTGAGTAAATATCAAATATACTACCGCATTACAATAATTATGAAAAGTCACATAATAAAGAATTAAAGTACCAAAGTTAACCTGATGGATGTAGCTATCGGCCTGAGTTTGCTTTATAAAGTATACTTGTCAAGTTTTATAAATTTTAAAGTAATTAAAAATTTATATAATTATTAATTTTAAAATATATAGAATTAATTAAAGTTATGTTAATAAAAATAATAATATCAAAGTTAACATATCTTCATCCATGAATTACAGTCATAAAATGAAAATCGCTAGAAGAATTAGTCGGAATTTTTCTCCTTTTAAATAATTGTTTATAGATAGATGGAGGAGATTGACACCGATAAATCATTTTGGATCTTTCTTCAATAGGGCCTAGCAGTGTGACTCATTTTTTCATTGATTTGTGATAACTCAGACTCATCTTTATGCTCAAGATGCAATCAATTTCCACATAGGTAGCCTGAATTTGAAAATTTGTGAGGGCTTTTTTTTTGTCGGGGTGTTAATGTAGTTATAGTTGCTTTTCAAAGTATTTTTTACTTGAAAAGCATCAAAATGATATATTTTTAATTTTTAAAAATTATTTTTGACATCATCGCATCAAAATAATTTGAAAATACCAAAAAAATATTAATTTGAAGAAAAAAATAATTTTTTTTTAATTTTTTTTTAAATCACTTTTAAAACGCAAAAATAAACAGGACTCATAGTGATTTATTTATATATTTTTTAGTATTAATTAGTTCTGTTGCCTATGCTATGTAGTAGACATGGATCCGATGTGCTAGTAACAATGTGCTAGTAACGTTGTTGGGAGTAATTTAATTTTCATTTTAAATAACATGTGTGAACTCATGATATATCAAGTTGACTTCATCAAAACCTGATTTAACTAAAAAATATTATAATACAACGATGTCTGAACTTTGATTTTTTTTTAATATGAAAAAATAGGCAGGTTGTGGAGACCTTTTTAGCAGTGTTGTTCAATCCGACCCAATTAATCAAATCTCCCAACTCAATTCCTTAGCTAACGCGAATTTCGTTTAAATTGTATAAGAGTTGTCACGATGTGACAAAATTGATTTTTCATATCCAAAGATAACTTGGTTGACCAGTAAAAATATTGGTTGACTTAAAAAAAAACCTAGGATGCAATCTTTATTTTTGATATTGAGAAGTCGATATATTGAATCACTTCCAATTAGTCGGGGTTAGCTGCCAAATTCAAAACCTAGGTTAACTCAATTGACTGACTGTCTCTTTTTTTTTCTTTTTTTATTCTCATCTTAGTTGGGTTTTCATTGGGCCCGAGTACAATGAATTTAAACCTAAATTGAAGAGTTACGAGAGAGTTAAAGACTAAATTAAAAAGATAGCTTTGGGCATATATGAGATGCAATCCGATACTTAAATGAAGAGTTATTATAAAATAAGGATCAAATTAAGTGAAGAAAGCAAAAATTATTTGGCGCACGTGAGAGTAGCTGCCGTATTGGGGGTGATGTGTGTGGCTTTCTCCTAACTCTAAAGATGACCTTTCTCGGTGCGCTAAAATCATCTTGATGGGGCTTCCTTTCATGGTGACATGTGTTGACTATGGAGTTACGATGTGGCTTCAACAACCAATTCTCTCTCTCTTTGTAGTCCATTTAGTTTTAATCTTTTATAAAATAAAACATTTGAACAATCTATCGCAAAATAGAGTGTCAACCCAATGACAATATGCTTTTTCAATCCCGTGAGAAACCCACATCAAGCTTATCGGAATAATAATCAAGGCCAATCTCAAATAAAATCAATATAAAAGGATCAAATTAGAAATTTTTTTTTTCATTGATGACAAAAAAAGTTGCACTATGCAAATCCAAAATACAATTAGTTGAGGCTTACCATAATTGAGATAGTAAATTGCTTAGCTTTTTTAGTATTTTGTTAACAAAAATCTTATTTTCTTTTCTTAAGAAAATAAAACTAAAATAAAATTTATGAAACAAAAACCTGTAACATTAAAATAAATTAAAACCCATTGGAAAAACACTATAACTCCAGACTTAGAGTTACTATTCATTAGAATAGTATGATGATTTTGCCCCTTCACTAAAAAAACTTAACCCTGGTTTTTAAGAGCATCGAAGTCATTTCATAAGGCCCATTAATCATTACAAAATTCGCTAGGGACAATGAGTCTTTTCTCATCACAATTACACAGTGAAACGACTAAAATATCTTTAGAAACAAAAAAAAAATAGCGTCAAAGGGCATTTTTTTCTTTTCACAATGTTTTATTTGGTTATTATAATGTAAGCTGAGGGGCAATTTGGTATTTTTTAAAATATAAAAAATAATAAACAATTAAAATACATAGTAAAACAACCAGAATACCTTTAAAATAATAATAAAAAAACTTGAGTTAAGAGGCTTCTTGGTCTTTTTACAACGATTTTTTTTATATAATTATAAAGTCTGCTTAAGAACACTTTGGTATTTGAATAAAAAAAGGACGTGCAATTGGGAGGCGCCCACACCATTTATGCTGTGCATGCGGTGCCTCTCGAAATCTAACAATACCCTTCTACTGTGTTGTTGGAAACATCACTGTATCCTTTTCATGTTGGCGCAGTGCATGTCTCTGATGGTAGTCCAGTTTGTCATCATGAGCTTTTTTTTATTTATTTTCTCTCTCATCTCTCTAAAATTATAACTTGACCTTCTTGATTGTTGGTATTTTAGCTTCAATTCTTATTTTTTATTTCTAATTTCTGATCTTAGTTCTTTTGTAAAAGTTTATTTGTTTCTAATTTCATCATTCAATCAAAATTTACCAAATATTATATTTTTCAATTTGATCCTCATTATTTGGATTTCTAATTTTTTACCTTTTCCCTTTAATAAAAATTTTATTGATTTTTAATTTTATCATTCAATTCAAATTGATGGTATTATATTTTCAATTTAGTCCTTATTATTTTGATTTCTATTTTTTTTCTTGGTCTTTTTGTAAAAGTTTTTTTTTTTTCAATTTCACCCTTCAATTAAGACATTGTTTTGATTTTTCTATGTCAATTTTGATCCTCTTTCTTTTGAGTTTTTTTTTCTTTTACTAAATTGATTTTTCTTTTCAATTTCACCCTTCAATCAAATATAAAAACTTATTTTTTATTTTAATTTTAATCCTTATTCTGTAATTGCTATTTTTAATCATTTTGTATAGTTAAATTTTTTGTTTACTCCTTTAATATTTGATTGATTGGAAATTAGACTTTATGATTTGTCCATATTGAATGCTTCGGGTTTAATGACTGGGATCATGTGTTTAAAAAGTTAATACGATTTTTTTTTAAAAAAAGTTCTAATTCTCTTTAATTTTTTCGGGTTATTTCAGCCTTATTATCTCAGTTTGGATTTGGTAGGATATCTCATGTTTGCTCGATCCTAATTATCATGATTACAAGTTTTTGATGAGAAA
>Ga0307517_10004517_pt1 | contig 21354 bp, 22 predicted proteins | sample 23_EM_MG_FD_194515 | JGI IMG/M metagenome (GOLD analysis project Ga0307517, IMG submission 194515) | Populus trichocarpa ectomycorrhiza microbial communities from riparian zone in the Pacific Northwest, United States - 23_EM | ecosystem: Host-associated > Plants > Roots > Unclassified | place...
TGCAGGGGCTGGACGAACGGCGGCTCGCCACCGGGGCCGTTGACGCAGAGCTGGCCGAAGTCGTGGGAGGCGAGCCAGGTCTGCCACTCGGAGTCGTCGAGAGCGGCGTCCCAGGGATGGATGAGCATGGTGCTCCTCGGGATCAGGCGAGGTAGGCGGGGACGGGAACGGCGGGGTCGAGGTCGTCGGAGGGGACGAGGGCGCCGTAGGTACGGGAGACGGGGAGGACGCCGGCCCAGTGGGGGAGGGCGAGGTCCTCGGGGTCGTCGTTGGGGCCGCCGGTGCGGACCTTGGCGGAGAGCTCGTCGAGGTCGAGGCTGACGACGGCGGTGGCGGCGAGCTCCTTGGCGTTGGCGCGGCGGGAGTCGGCGGCGCGGCCGGGGACGATGTGGTCGACGATGGCGTCGAGGGCCTGCGCGCGCTCGGCCGGGTCGGTGACCTGGTAGGCGGTGCCGTGCACGACCACCGAGCGGTAGTTGATGGAGTGGTGGAAGGCGGAACGGGCCAGCACGATGCCGTCGACATGGGTGACGGTCAGGCACACCGCGAGCCCGTCGTCCTGCTTCGCACCCCGCAGGGGCCGCGATCCGGTGGAGCCGTGCACGTAGAGCCGTTGGCCGACCCGGGCGTAGAGCGTCGGCAGGACGACCGGGGCGCCGTCGCGGACGAAGCCGAGGTGGCAGATGTAGGACTCGTCGAGGATCGAGTGCACCAGGTCGTGGTCGTACGACGCACGGTCGGCGCTGCGGGTGGGGACGGTGCGTTCGGTGGCTTGGTAGGTGGCGGCCATGGCGCGATCCTTTGAACTAGTGCATAATAGTATTTGTGCTAGGAGAATATACGATCGCCGGCCGTGGCGCAGCGGATATCGCAGCCAGCGTCGAACAGGCTGTCGCCCAGGGCTCGTTGCCGCCCGGCGCCGCCCTGCCGCCGCTGCGCGACCTCGCCGGAGAGCTGGGTGTGAACCCCAACACGGTCGCCGCGGCCTACCGGCTGCTGCGCGACCGGGGGGTGATCGAGACCGCGGGCCGGCGCGGCAGCAGGGTCCTGGCCCGTCCGGCGACCAGCGCGCGGGACGAGATCCGGATCGAGGTGCCGCCGGGCGTACGGAATCTGGCCACGGGCAACCCGGATCTGGCGCTGCTGCCCCCGCTGGGCGAGGCGCTCGCGGCCGCCGCGGCCCGGCACGCGGAGCGCCCGATGATGTACGGCGGCGGGGCCGTGGACGAGGAACTGGGCAGGCTGGCCCGCGAGGCGTTCGACGCCGACGGGGTGCCGGACGGGCCGATCGGGGTGACCTCGGGCTCGCTGGACGCCATCGAGCGGGCGCTGACCGCGCACCTGCGTCCCGGCGACGCGGTGGCCGTGGAGGACCCGGGCTGGGGCAGCGTCTTCGACATCGTGCCGGCGCTGGGACTGCGGCCGGTGCCCTTCGGGGTGGACGACGAGGGGCCGCTGCCCGACGAGGTCGAGCGCGCGCTGCGGCAGGGCGCGCGGGCGCTGGTGGTCACCGACCGGGGGCAGAATCCGACGGGCGCGGTGATCTCCGCCGCCCGGGCGGCCGAACTGCGCGCGGTGCTGGCCGCGCACCCCGGCGTACTGGTCATCGACGACGACCACGTCCACGGCCTGGTGGAACTGCCGCTGCACCCCCTGGCCGGAAGCACCCGGCACTGGATGCTCGTACGCTCCACCGCCAAGGCCTACGGACCCGATCTGCGGCTGTCGGTGCTCACCGGCGACCCCGTCACCGTGGACCGCGTCCGGGGCCGCCACCGGCTCGGTCCCGGCTGGGTCAGCCATCTCCTCCAGCAGGCGGTGGTGCACCTGTGGCGGACCGGCGCCGTGGACACCGGGGCGGTCGCGGCCGCCTACGCGGCCCGGCGCGACGGCCTGGTGCGGGCGCTGGCGCAGCGGGGCGTGCCCGCGCACGGACGCAGCGGAATGAACGTGTGGATCCCGGTGCCCGACGAGACCGGCGTGGTCGCCCGGCTGCTCCAGTCCGGCTGGGCCGTCGCGCCGGGCGCCCGCTTCCGGATGAACTCCTCGCCCGGCGTGCGGGTCACCGTGTCACCGCTGGACGTCGGCGAGGTGCCCGCGCTGGCGGACGCCATCGCCGACGCCGTACGCCCCTACCGGGACGGGGCGGGCGCGGGGGCCGGGCGCTTCGGGTGAGCCCGGCGCTGGGTCAGGGCCGCGCCGGCCAGTACGACGACCGCGCCGACCGGCTCGTTCCAGCTCAGATGCTCGCCGAGCAGGGCGACACCGGCGGCGGTGGCGATGACCGGGATGAGGTAGGTGACCATGGTCGCGATGGTCGGGCCCTTCTCGGCGACGAGGCGGTACTGCAGGAGGAAGGCGAAGCCGGTGCCGAGCGCGCCCAGTGCCACCACCGCGAGCAGCGGGAGGGCGGGCACGGAGCCGGGCAGTGAGGTGAACAGCGGGGTGATGACGGCCAGTTGGACGGTGGCGAGGGTCAGCTGGAGAGCCGACATCGACAGGGCGGAGTTGCCGCTGTCGCTCAGCGTCCGGCGGACGTAGATCCAGCCGACGGCGTAGCTCGCCGAGGCGGCCAGAGCCATCCCGGTGCCGGCCGGGTCCTGCCCCGAGAAGCCCTGCCAGGCGCCGAGGACGGTCAGTACGCCGATGAAGCCGATGCCGACCCCGGCGACCCGCTGCCGGGTCGGCCGGTCCTCGGAGAAGGCGACGACGGACAGCGCCATGCTCCACAGCGGCGTGGTGGCGTTGCAGATCCCGGCGAGGCTGGATGGGATGGTCATCTCGGAGTACGAGAAGAGCGACATCGGCAGTGTGTTGAGCAGGACCGCGGCCACGGCCAGATGCCCCCAGGTGCGCGCCCCGCGCGGGAACCGCTCCCGCTTGACGGCGACCGCGGCGACGAGCACCGCCGTGCCGAAGACCATCCGGCCCAGGGTGACCTGGAGCGGGGCGAAGGCCTGGGTGCCGATCTTGATGAAGAGGAAGCTGAATCCCCAGATGAGCGCGAGTACGGTCCAGCGGATCCGCCAGTCCAGGGCGGGGCGGCGGGGGGCTGCGGTCGGTTCGGTGGCGGAGAGATCGGCGGGGCGTGCGGTCGTTGCGCTCATGACGTATACCTTCGCCTGGCGAATCTCTTAGGACAAGCGAGATTTGATGAGAGCGATCGCGTAGAATCGCTTACATGTTGAACCTGGAGCGGCTCCGCATCCTCCACGCGATCGCGACCTACGGCTCCGTGAGCGCGGCGGCCGACGTGCTGCATGTGACCACCTCCGCCGTGTCCCAGCAGATGACCAAGCTGGAGCGCGAGACCGGGCAGCAACTGCTCGCCAAGAACGGACGCGGCGTGCGGCTCACCGACGCGGGCAAGCTGCTGTCCGGGCACGCCGGGCGCATCCTGTCGCTGGTCGAGCTCGCCCACTCGGACCTGGAGGCGCACCGGGGGGCGCCGGTTGGGGAGCTGCGCATGGGCGCCTTTCCGACCGCCGTGCGCGGCCTGTTCCCGCAGGCCCTGGTCGCGATGCGGCGGGACTACCCGGGCTTGCGGGCGATGGTCCACGAGATGGAGCCGGAGCCCGCGCTGGTCCGGCTGGCGCGCGGGGACATCGACCTCGCGGTCGTCCTCGACTGGTACAACAAGCCGATGTCCCTGCCCGGCGGGCTCGCCAAGGAGCCGTTGCTGGACGATCTCGCCGACGTGATGCTGCCGCCCGGCCACCCGCTGGCCGACCGCGACGAGGTGGAGCTGGGCGAGCTCGCCGACGACGACTGGATCGCCTGGCCCGACGGCGGCTTCTGCCAGGAATGGCTGCTCTTCACGCTGCGCGGCAAGGGCGTGGAGCCCCGCATCGCGCACCACGCGGAAGAGCACCCCACCGTCCTCGCCCTGGTCGCCGCCGGGCTGGGCGTGGCCGTCGCGCCGCGCCTGGGGCGCGGCCCGCTGCCGGACGGCGTACGGGCGGTGCCGGTGCGGCACACCATGAAGCGGCACATCTACGCGGTCTGGCGCTCCGACGCGGACCGCCGGCCGGCGATCCGGGTGGCGGTGGAGGCGTTGCGGCGGGCGGGGGAGGCGGTTGCCGCAGGCTGAGTGCTCAGCCCTGCGCGATCTTCCGGAAGTCCCAGGAGGTGACGGCGTCCGGGGTGAGCCGCAGCCAGGCGTGCCGGCCGTCGTGGAACATCTCCTCCAGGCCGAAGTTCTTCGCGGCGAACAGCCGCTCGGGCGCTTCGAGCCCGGGATGCGGCTCACCGGTGCGCGGGGCCTCGCCGACGAACTCGACGCTGCCGGAGAGCTCGACCCCGCGCAGTTCGCCGTACTGCTCCCCGTCGTCCACGACGACCGCGATCCTGGGATCGTTGCGAAGGTCGGCCCAGCGCTTGCTGCGCGTGATCGAGTACAGCCACAGGGAGGTGCCGTCCCAGGCGAACCAGAGCGCCCCGACGTGCGGTCTGCCGTCCTTGGACACGGTGGCCACCCGGCAGGTGCGCCGCTCGCGCAGGAAGGCGTCGATCTCGTCCGGGGTCATCATGATGCGGCGTCCCCGCCGCTGTGTGACGGTCATCCCGCGACCCCTCCGCCCTTTCGATCTGACGTTGCGTCAGATACGGTCGTCGTCACCGTAGACGCCCATCGTGCGGGGGACAAGGGGGCCGTTGTGCTGCTCGATCCGGCGGTCACCGCACTGCTCACCGTCGAATGCCAGCGCGGAGTCGTCGGCCCCGGCAGCGCGCTTCCCGAACTGGCCGACGCCGTACGCGCGTCCGGCACCCTGGACAGGATCGCCGCTCTGGTCGCCGCCGCCCGCGAGGCCGGGATCCCGGTGCTGCACGCCATCGCGGAGCAGCGCCCGGACGGGCGCGGCGGGAATCGCAACGCCCGGCTGTTCCGGGCCGCCGGACGCATGCGCGTGCAGCAGACCGCGGGCACCGACGCCACCGAGATCGCGCCCGAGATCTCCGTCGCAGACAGCGATTTCGTCCTGCGCAGGCTGCACGGGCTCTCCCCGCTCGCCGGCACGGGTGCGGACGCCCTGCTGCGCAACCTCGGGATACGTACGCTGGTCATCACCGGCGTCTCGGCGAATGTGGCGGTGCCCAACGCCGTCTTCGACGCGGTGAACCTCGGCTACGAGGCCGTGGTGCCGGCGGACGCCATCGCCGGGGTGCCGGACGACTACGCGCGGGCCGTCGTCCGGCACACCCTGGCGCTGGTCTCGACGGTCACCACCGCCGAGGAGGTGCTCGGCGCGCTCAGGCGAGCGTCACCGAGTCGCCGCTGACGGTGATGCTGGCCGCCGCCAGCGGCTGGGTCGCGGGCCCGGAGGCGACGCTGCCGTCGGCGATCTTGAACTTGCTGTTGTGGCAGGGGCAGTTGATTGTGCCGTCGGACACCGAGGTCACCGCGCAGCCCTGGTGGGTGCAGACCGCGGAGAATGCCTTGAACTCACCCGCGGTCGGCTGGGTCACCACGACCTTCTGGTCGGCGAAGATCGTGCCGCCGCCTTCCGGGATGTCGCTGGTCTTGGCAAGCTCCGAGCCGGTCCCGGCGGCGGCCGACGAAGCGGCTCCGCCCTGCGAGCTCTGCGTGGGAGAGGTCTGTGCCGTCCCGGAGCCTGCCGCGTCAGCGGACTCGCCGCACGCGGCCAGCGCGGCGGCGAGCCCGGCCGCACCCACCCCCGCCACGACGGTACGGCGGTTCGGCGAACCTGAGATGAGGGGCGTCTCGGTCATGCGTCACTTCCTGTGCCTTGGTCGGACCGGGCGACGAGTTGGGGGAAGGGCCGCCCGGCAGGGCGTAGCGATCAGCCTTGATCTCACATACGGATCTCCCCGCCGCCGGGTTCAGGATTTCCCGGAATTCGTCTCCGGCCGCGCCGGTACGGCCGGCACACCGAGCGCCTCGCGGAGAAAGCCGAGCTGGTGCCGCAGCAGCGCGGACACGACCGTCTCGTCGGTCGGCATGTGCGTTGCGGACGGCAGTGGCAGCACGCTGTGCGGGCGGCCGGCGGCCAGCAGCGCGGCCGACAGGCGCAGGGTGTGGGCGGCGACGACATTGTCGTCGGCCAGGCCGTGGACCAGCAGCAGCGGCCGGGCCAAGGACGGCGCCGCCGCGACCAGCGAGGACCGCTGATAGTTCTCCGGCTCCTCGTCGGGGTGGCCGTGGAAGCGCTCGGTCCATTGCGTTTCGTACAGCCAGGGGTCCGTGGCCGGAGCGCCCGCCACCGCCGCGTGGAAGACATCGGGCCTGTGCATGACGGCCAGTGCGGCCAGGCTGCCGCCGTACGACCACCCCCGGATCCCGACCCGGGTCAGGTCCAGGTCGGGGCAGTGCTCCGCCGCCGCGTGCAGCGACGCGACCTGGTCCTCCAGTACGGGCCGGTACTTGTCGCCGCGCACCGACCTTTCCCACTCGGGCCCGCGCCCCGGCGTTCCGCGCCCGTCCGCGATCACCACCGCGAAGCCGCACTCGGCGAACCACTGCGCCTCGCACAGCCCCGCGTGCCGGGCCCGGACCACGAGCTGCATCGCCGGGCCGCTGTACGGGGCCATCAGCACCGGCAGCCGCTGCCCCGGCTCGTACCAGGACGGCAGCAGCAGGGCCGAGCGCACGCCGTGCTCACCCGCGCTGAACCACGTGACGCGCGGTGCGACCAGCGGCTCGGCCTGCAGCGAGGCGATCGCGCCGACCATCCCGCCCTTGCGCAGGACGGATACGGCGTGGCCGTTCGCGGTATGCGCATGGTGGACCAGTGTGCCGCCCGCCGCGGCGCCCGAGTGCAGGCCGGGTTCCTCGCTGATCCGTAGGAGGCCGTTTGCGGGCTCGTACGACCACAGGTGCGTCTCCGTGGGCTCCTCGCTCGCGGTGAAGAGCACCGACTCGTCCTGCGAGCCCAGCACCGCCCGAACCTGGAGTCCGGGCGGGGTCACCGCTTCGCCGCCGACCAGTAGCCTCCGTGTGTCCGAACCGTCCGCATCGGATGTCCGCACCAGGGCGCCGGACGCGGTGCGCAGGGGAAGCCCGGGCGCGATGTCGACCCAGTGCCGGTCCCGCTCCTCGTGCAGGACTGTGGTCGCGCCGGTGTCCGGATCCGCGGCCAGCACGCGCAGGACGCGTTGGTCCCGGCTCTGCACGGTCAGCAGCGGGCCGTGCGCATCCCAGGCCACGGTGACCAGGTACTCGAAGGCCACCCGGTCCCAGACGACCTCGGTACGGCTGCCGTCGAGCCGGACGACGTGCAGCGACACGTCTGCGTTGGCGGTCCCCGCCGCCGGGTAACGGATCTCCTGCGGCGGCTTGTCCGGATTCGCCGGGTCGGCGATCCACCAGCGCCGCACGGGGGAGTTGTCGACCCGCGCGACCAGCAGCCGCTCCCCGTCCGGCGCCCACCAGTAGCCGCGCGACCGGTGTATGGACTCGGCGGCGATGTGCTCCGGCAGGCCGTACGACACCTCGGGGCCGTCGGGCTCCACGATCGCCCGGTCCGGCCCGCCGTCCAGCTCGACGACCCGCAGGGCGCCCCCGCTGACGTACGCGACCCGCCGCCCCGCCCCGTCCGGCCGGGGGTCGACCACGGGCCCGGGTGTGGGGACGGCCCGGGGCGCGCTCCCGTCCGTGCCGACCGTCCACAGCCCCGCGTCCAGGCCGAAGACCACGAGCCGCACGTCCGCGTCGGTCGCGTACGCGACCACCCCGCTCGCGCGTTCCCGGGCCCGCTCGCGGCGTATGCGCTCCTCCTCCGGCAGCGGACCGCAATCCCCGCCCAGCAGGAGCGGGTCGGCGAGCAGCCGCTCCTCGCCGTCCTGCCACAGCCACAGGCAGGTGACCGGGTCCTCGCCGCCCCGCGTGCGCAGGAAGAGCACCCGCTCGCCGTCGGGCGAGACCGAGAACGTCCTCGGGGCGCCGAGGCTGAAGCGCCGGGTACGGGCCAACTGCCGGGGAATCTCCGTGAAGTCCATGTACGGGACACTCGCATGTGCGGATCGGCCCCCGCAGCCGGATTAGTCTGGTGCGATGCTCACCGAAGTCACCGGGACCCGGTACGTGACCCCCTTGCGCGAGGGCGGATCAGTGCCGGGCCTCATCGAGGCCGATGACCTCGGCACCTATGTCGTGAAATTCATCGGCGCCGCGCAGGGCCGCAAAGCGCTCATCGCGGAGGTGATCGCCGGGGAGCTGGCGAGGCGGCTCGGCTTGCGCGTGCCGGATCTGGTGCGGTTCCACTTCGATCCGGTGATCGCGCTCGGGGAGCCGGACCAGGAGGTCCAGGATCTCCTGAAGGCCAGCGGCGGCCTCAACCTCGGGATGGACTTCCTGCCCGGCTCGCTCGGCTTCGACCCGCTGGTCTTCGATGTGGACCCGGCCGAGGCGGGCCGCGTCATCTGGTTCGACGCGCTGATCGGCAACGTGGACCGCTCCTGGCGCAACCCCAACATGCTGGTCTGGCACAAGGACCTCTGGCTGATCGACCACGGCGCCTCGCTGATCTTCCACCACAGCTGGCGCGGCGTGGACCAGGCCGCAGGTAAGCCCTATGACGCCTCCGACCACGCCCTGTCACGCTTCTCCCCGGACATCACCGCCGCTGCCGCCGCCCTGGCGCCCCGGGTCACCCCCGAGCTGCTGCGCGAGGTCACCGCCCTCGTCCCCGACGAGTGGCTGGCCGACGAGCCGGGCTTCGAGAGCCCCGACGAGGTCCGCCGGGCGTACGAGAAGGTGCTCGCCGCCCGTGCCGGATCCGTTCACGAGCGGATCGAGCTCGCGCCGGAGCAGAAGGAGAAGCAGCCGCCGCCGGAGTGGCTGCGCACCTGGGTCGAGGGGAAGGCCGCGAAGTGAGCGTGCGCAGCGAGCGTGATGTGTTCGAGTACGCGCTGGTGCGCGTCGTCCCGAGCATCGAGCGCGGTGAGCAGATCAACGCCGGGGTGCTGGTGTACTGCCGCGCCAAGTCCTTCGTCGGTGCCCGGGTGCACCTGGACGAGGCCCGGCTGCGGTGCCTGGACGCCGAGGTGGACGTGGACGGCGTACGGGCCGCGCTGCGCGGGTACGAGGGCATCTGCGCGGGCGGCGAGCGGGCCGGCCAGGCGTCCGGGGACGACCCGGGCCGGCGGTTCCGGTGGCTGACCGCGCCGCGCAGCACCATCGTGCAGCCGGGGCCGATCCACACCGGTCTGACGGCCGATCCGGCCGCCGAGGTGGACCGGCTGCTGGATCTGCTGGTGCGCTGAGCCGGTGCCCTGAGCCGGTGCGCTGGGCCACATCGGGCGCGCTGGCGTTGACACAGGGTCACGGCGCTCCTACGGTTTCGACTACGGGACGTACTAAGCGGTCGCTCATGTCGCGGCGGCCGAACCAGAGGGCTGAGGAGAACAGATGTCGACCACCGAGCAGCGCGTAGCGATCGTCACCGGGGCCGCGCGTGGCATCGGCGCCGCCGCCGCCGTACGCCTGGCCGCCGAGGGCCGCGCCGTCGCCGTGCTGGACCTCGACGAGAGCGCGTGCAAGGACACCGTCGAGCAGATCACCGCGGCGGGCGGCCGGGCCATCGCGGTCGGCGCCGACGTGGCCGACGAGGCGCAGGTCGAGGCCGCGGTCACCCGTATCGCCGAGGAGCTGGGCGCGCCCACGATCCTGGTCAACAACGCGGGCGTGCTCCGCGACAACCTGCTCTTCAAGATGAGCACGTCCGACTGGGACACGGTCATGAACGTGCACCTGCGCGGCTCCTTCCTCATGACCCGCGCCGTCCAGAAGTACATGGTCGAGGCCAAGTTCGGCCGCGTCGTCAACCTGTCCTCCTCCTCGGCCCTGGGCAACCGCGGCCAGGTCAACTACTCCGCCGCCAAGGCCGGTCTGCAGGGCTTCACCAAGACCCTCGCCTTCGAGCTCGGCAAGTTCGGCGTCACCGCCAACGCCGTCGCCCCCGGCTTCATCGTCACCGACATGACCGCCGCCACCGCCGCCCGCGTCGGCATGGGCTTCGAGGAGTTCCAGGCCGCCGCCGCCACCCAGATCCCGGTCCAGCGGGTCGGCAAGCCCGACGACATCGCCAACGCCATCGCCTTCTTCACCGGCGACGCCGCCGGCTTCGTCTCCGGTCAGGTCCTGTACGTGGCCGGCGGCCCGCTCAACTGACGACGCGTACAGGAGACACACCACCATGAGCACCCCCCAGCCCGACTCCGGCCGCGTCGCCATCGTCACCGGCGCCAGCCGCGGCATCGGCTACGCCATCGCCGAAGCCCTCGTCGCCCGCGGCGACCGCGTCACCATCACCGGCCGCAGCGAGGACGCCCTCAAGGAGGCCGTCGACAGGCTCGGCTCCGACCGCGTCCTCGGCATCGCGGGCAAGGCCCACGACGAGGCCCACCAGGCCGAGACCGTCGAGCGCACCATCGAGGCCTTCGGCCGCGTCGACTTCCTCGCCAACAACGCCGGTACGAACCCGGTCTTCGGCCCGATCGCCGAGCTCGACCTCGGCGTCGCCCGCAAGGTCTTCGAGACCAACGTCATCTCCGCGCTCGGCTTCGCCCAGCAGACCTACAAGGCCTGGCAGAAGGAGCACGGCGGCGCGATCGTCAACATCTCCTCGGTCTCCGGTCTCAGCGCCGCCCCCTTCATCGGCGCCTACGGCATCAGCAAGGCCGCCATGGTCAACCTCACCCAGCAGCTCGCCGCCGAGATGGCCCCGGGCATCCGGGTCAACGCCATCGCGCCGGCGGTCGTCAAGACCAAGTTCGCCGCCGCCCTCTACGAGGGCCGCGAGGAGGAGGCGGCCGCCGCCTACCCCCTCAAGCGCCTCGGCGTCCCCGAGGACATCGGCGGCGCCGCCGCGTTCCTGCTCTCCGACGCGGCCGCCTGGATCACCGGCCAGACACTGGTCATCGACGGCGGCATGTTCCTCAACGCGTTCGTCTGAACCGACGGGAGCCGACGGGAGCCGACGGGAGCCGACGCGGGAGGGCTTGCCCTCGTCCGTACTCCAAGGTGCACAGTCCCTGACACAGGCACAGGGACTGTGCACCTTTCCCGTTTCCCGCACGAGGAGTACGCACCATGCGCTTCCGCCCGCTCGCCGGCGCCACCGGACCCCAGGTCAGCGACCTCTGCCTCGGCATCATGTACTTCGGCACCACCGTCGACGACGAGACCTCCTTCGCCATCCTCGACCGCTTCGCCGAGGCCGGCGGGACCTTCCTGGACACCGCGAACAACTACCCCTGCTGGCTGGAAGGCAGCACCGGCGACGAGGCCGAACTGGCCCTCGGACGCTGGCTGGACAGCCGCCGGGCCCGCGACCGGATGGTCATCGCCACCAAGGTCGGAGCCCGCCCCGACCCCGCCCGAGGCACCCGCTGGATCAGCGACGACGGCGACCTCGGCAACGCCGAGGGGCTCGCCGCCAAGACCATCCGCCAGGGCCTCGAAGGCAGCCTGCGGCGCCTGGGCACCGACCGGCTCGACCTCTACTACGCCCACATCGAGGACCGGCGCGTCCCCCTGGACGAAACGGTCGGGGCATTCGCCGAACTGGTCGCCGAGGGCGCCGTCGGCACACTCGGGGTCAGCAACCACGCCACCTGGCGGATCGCCGAGGCCCGCCGCCTCGCCGCCGAGCGCGGCCTGCCCGGCTACCAGGTCGTGCAGCAGAAGCACACCTATCTCAAGCCCCACCAGGGCGCCCGCTTCGGCTGCCAGCGGCACGTCGACGACGAACTGCTCGACTACGCGGGCACCCAGGACGACCTGACCGTCCTCGGCTACTCCACGCTCATGGCCGGCGCCTACACCCGCGACGACAAACCCCTCCTTGCGCAGTACGCGCACGACGGATCCCCGGCCCGCCTGCGCACGCTGCACGAAGTCGCCGACCAGACCGGCGCCACCCCCAACCAGGTCGTGCTCGCCTGGCTGCTGGGCGGCACCGTCCCGGTGCTGCCGGTCATCGCGGTCAGCAGCGTCGCCCAGCTCGAAGAGCTGCTCCCGGCCGCCGAACTGGACCTGGCCCCCGAGCTGAGGGCCCGGCTCGACGCCGCGTGAGCGATTGTCAGTGGCCCCCGGTACGTTCTCTCCTAGTAACGGATCGCGTACCGGAGGTTCCTGACGTGCCCAGCATGCTGCCCGAGTCCTGGCAGGCCGTCCTCGGTGAGGAGTTGGACAAGCCCTACTTCAAGGAGCTCACCGAGTTCGTCGAGGCCGAGCGCGCCGAGCACAAGATCTTCCCGCCCCGGGACGAGGTCTTCGCGGCGCTCGAAGCCACCCCCTACGACCAGGTCAAGGTGCTGGTCCTGGGCCAGGACCCCTACCACGGCGAGGGCCAGGGACACGGCCTGTGCTTCTCGGTGCGGCCCGGCGTGAAGACCCCGCCCTCGCTGCGCAACATCTACAAGGAGATGAAGGAGGAGTTCGGCTACCCGGTCCCCGACAACGGCTACCTGATGCCGTGGGCCCACCAGGGCGTCCTGCTCCTCAACGCGGTGCTCACCGTCCGCGAGGGCGAGGCCAACTCCCACAAGGGCAAGGGCTGGGAGAAGTTCACCGACGCAGTGATCAAGGCCGTCGCCGAGCGCCCCGACCCGGCCGTCTTCGTCCTGTGGGGCAACTACGCGAAGAAGAAGCTGCCCCTCATCGACACCTCCCGGCACGCCGTAGTCCAGGGCGCGCACCCCTCGCCCCTCTCGGCCAAGCTCTTCCTCGGCAGCCGGCCCTTCACCCAGATCGACGAGGCCGTCAAGGCCCAGGGCCACGACCCGATCGACTGGCGGATCCCGGACCTGGCCCAGTAGCCGGGTAATTGTGTTGCCGGGCGGGCGGCGCGGATTCGATCATCGGTGGATGGTGGAACTCGACTCACGCGTCCTCGCCTACTACGAGCAGGGCAAGGAGGACAGCCGGCTGCGCGATGGCGTCAACCGGCTCGAATTCTGGCGCACCCAGGATGTCCTTCGGCGCGCGCTACCGCCCGCCCCGGCCCGTGTGCTCGACGTGGGCGGGGGCAGCGGTGTGCACGCCGAATGGCTGGCCGCGGACGGCCACCGGGTCGAGGTTCTCGATCCCGTGCCATTGCATGTCCAGCAAGCTGCGCGGTGTACAGGGGTCACCGCGCGGCTTGGGGACGCACGCGAGCTGCCGTACGAGGACGGCTCCTACGACGCCGTGCTGCTGATGGGGCCGCTCTACCACCTCCCCGACCGGGCCGACCGGGTCCGGGCCCTGGCCGAGGCCCGCCGGGTGGCCCGGCCCGGCGGGCTGGTCGCGGCGGCCTCCATCAGCCGGTACGCGGCGCTGCACGACCACTGGCGCACGGGAGTCTTCGCCGAGCCGGGCGTGCACGACCGGATGCTGCGCCTGCTGACGATGGGCGTACTCCACCAGGCGGATCTGTTCACCACGGCGTACTTCCACGAGCCCGGCGAACTGCTCGCCGAGTTCGCCGACGCCGGGCTCGCCGACCCGCTCCGCCATGGCCTGGAAGGGGCCGCCTGGCTCGTCGGGGGCATGGACGGCCATCTCGACGACGCCGGGCGCCGTGCCATGGTCCTGGAGGCGCTGATGGCGATGGGCACCGAACCGTCACTGCTGGGGGTCAGCGGCCATCTGCTGACCGTGGCACGCGCCTGACGCAGATTGTCACACCGGGCGTATAGCTTGGTCGTCGTGGTGAATGACGAGGTCATGACGCGGATCGGCCAGGTCGTGATGCTGTTGCACGGCGGGGACCGTGAGGAGGCGCGCAATCGCTTCGCCGGCCTGTGGGAGCAGATCGGGGAGGAGGGGGACCCCCTCCACCGCTGCATGGTCGCGCACCACATGGCCGACACCCAGGACGATCCGGAGGACGAACTGGACTGGGATGTACGGGCGCTGCGCGCCGCCTCCGGGATGAGCGGCGAGGCGGCGCGGGGCTTCTACCCCTCGCTGCACCTCAACCTCGCCGCGTCGTACTGGCGGGTCGGCGAGGAGCGCATGGCGATCAGCCACCTCGGCCGGGCCCGGGAGTTCTGCTCGGCGCTCGGGGAGGACGCGTACGGGGACCGGATCCGGGCCGCTGTCGGCCGGATGGAGCTGCGGCTGACCGGGTCGGATCAGTTGCCGTAGGCCCGGCCGCGGTAGGCCTGGCGGCAGATCCGCGCGGCGTCGCCCTGGCCCGCCCAGCCGCCGTATGCCTCGCCCATGTCGCAGACGTTGGCGCCGCCCGTACCGGCCTTGGGCACGGCGGCGCGGGGCCGCGGTGCGGCGGGCCCGGCCGCCGGGCGCTGGGGCCGGACCGGCGGCGCCACGTGGTGCCGGGGGACGGCGGCCTTCGGCCGGGGCGAGTCGGCCGGCTCCGGCCGTACGCTGGCGAGCGCCTCATGGGCCGGCGCCTGGACGATGGGCGCCGGGCCGCCCGCCGCCGACGGCGCCAGCTGCCCGGAGATCAGCCCGCCCCCGGGGCCGGCGGCGGGCTGGGACACGGTCACACACCCGGAGACGGCCGAGGCCGCCGCCAGGATCACCACTGCTGTGAGTCGACGCACCCGGACAACTCTCACGTACGGGGTGGATGTTGGGAATGCCCCGCAAGAGTGATCCAAAGCGGCGCCGACAAGCGCCTCACTCGCCCGTGGCGCCGTCGATCCGCTCGCGGATCAGGTCGGCGTGGCCGTTGTGCCGCGCGTACTCCTCGATCATGTGGATGTAGATCCAGCGCAGCGAGTACTCCTGGCGCTCACCCCCGCGCACCCGGCTGCCGAGGTCGTCGAGGGAGCGGCCCTCCGCCAGCTTCCTGGAGTACGCCACCTCCGCCCGCCAGGTGCCGAACGACTCCTCCGTCACGGCCGCGTCGAGCCGGTGGAACTCGCCGTCAGGGTCCTCGTCGCTGTAGTAGAGCGGCTTCGCCTCCTCCCCGGCGAGCACATGGCGGAACCAGCCTCGCTCGACCTCCGCCAGGTGCCGGACCAGGCCCAGCAGTGTCAGCTCCGACGGGGGCGCGGACGCCTCGCGCAGTTGCGCGTCCGTCAGCCCCTCGCATTTGAGGGCCAGGGTGTCGCGGTGGAAGTCCAGAAAGCTTTCCAGGAGAGTGCGTTCGTCGGCGACATTCGGCGGATCGGTTCGTTTCGTCGTCATGGCGGTCATCATCCGCTGTGGGGTCCGGCAACCGCGAGGCAATATCGGTATGCCCATATGCTGAGCCCATGAAGATCGGTGTGATCGGACTCGGCGACATCGCCCAGAAGGCCTACCTGCCGGTACTCACCGCCCAGCCCGGCCTGGAACTGCATCTGCACACCCGCAGCACCGCCACCCTGGACCGGATCGGCGACGCACACCGGATCCCCCCGCCGCACCGCCACACCGCCCTCGACGACCTGCTGGCTCTGGAACCCGACGCGGCCTTCGTGCACGCCCCGACCGAACACCATGTCGAGATCGCCGGGCGCCTGATCGAAGCCGGCGTCCCGGTCTACCTCGACAAACCCCTCGCCTCCGACCTCGCGGGCGCCGAGCACCTCGTACGGCTCGCGGAGCGGCACCGGGTCAGCCTCATGACGGGCTTCAACCGCCGTTACGCGCCCGCGTACACGCAGGTCCTGGAGCACCCGCGCGACCTGATCCTGATGCAGAAGAACCGGGTCGGCCTCCCCGCGCAGGCCCGCGGATTCGTCTACGACGACTTCATCCATGTCGCCGACACGCTGCGCTTCCTGCTGCCCGGCGCGGTCGAGCACACCACGGTGCGGGCCAAGGTGCGCGGCGGGCTGACCCACCACATCGTGCTGGAGCTGTCCGGCGACGGCTTCACGGCCATCGGCGTCATGAACCGGATGAGCGGGTCCGCCGAGGAACGGCTCGAAGTGTCCGGCGACGACACCAAGCGCGAGGTCGTCAACATCGCCGACGTCATCGACCACAAGGGCCAGCCCACGGTGCGCCGCCGGGGCGACTGGGTCTCCGTCGCCCGGCAGCGCGGCTTCGAGCAGATCACCCAGACCTTCCTGGACGCCGTGCGCGCGGGCAAGCTGCTCGACGCACAGGACAGCCTGCGCACGCACGAACTGTGCGAACGGATCGTCACCGAGATCACCCGGATCGGCGAGCGGACCGCCTGACCGCCACCTCGTACGCCGCCGCGACGGCCAGCAGGAGCACGGCGAGCTTCACCACCCAGTCCCCGTACCGGTCGTACGGGCTGCGCCCGTCGGCCAACGGAATGTCGTACACGGCGGCGGCGCTGCGCGAGGTCGCCAGCCGTGGGCCGATCTGGTGGCCCCGGGCGTCGTAGACCGCGGTGATGCCGGTCAGGGTGGCGTGCACCATCGGCCGCCAGGACTCCGCCGCGCGCAGGGCGGCCAGCGAGGCGTGCTGCGCGGGCGCCCAACTGTTCTGGAAGGACGAGGTCGAGGACTGCGCCACGAGCAGCTGGGCGCCCTTGTCCGTCAGATTGCGGCTCATGTCGGGGAACGCCGACTCGAAGCAGACCAGCGGCCCGATGCGCAGGTCGCCGGTGTCCATGATCACCTGATGGTCGCCGCGCCGCCGGTCCTCGCCGGCCGCCTTGCCCACGGAGGTGACCCAGCCGAGCATCGAGCGCAGCGGGATGTACTCGCCGAAGGGCACCAGCCGCATCTTGTCGTAGCTCTCGCCGACCGGCCCGTCCGGGCCGATCAGGACGGACGTCTTGGAGATGCCGCGCCCGTCGGCGCGCCGGGCATCGACGTTGACCAGCACATCGGCGCCCACGTCCTGCGCAAGGGCGGCCAGCCGCTGCGCGATGTCCGGGCGCGAGGTCAGGTCGAATCCGACGCTGCTCTCGCCCCACACCACCAGGTCCACGTCCCGGCCCGCGAGAGTGCGGGTCAGCGCCTCGCCCCGGTCGAATCGCGCCTGCGCACCGACGATCACCCCCGGCTGCACAACCGCCACCCGCACCGTCTCCCCGTCCCCGCCCGGCACCGGGGCCCACCGCCAGGCCGCCGTCGTACCGGCCGCGGCCAGAGCCAGCGCCGCGCATGCGGGCATACGCGACCGGGGCACCGCGATCAGCACCGCCAGCGCCGTGTTCACCGCGATCACCAACGCGCTCACCAGCCAGACCCCGCCCAGCGACGCCAGCCGCAGCGCCGGCCCCACCTGCCACTGGCTGGCGCCCAGCAGCCCCCACGGGCCGCCCAGGTACTCCCAGGAGCGGGCCAGCTCCACCATCAGCCAGCCGCACGGCACCAGCACCAGCGCGGCCGCAGCGGAGCGGCCCGACGGGACCCCGCCGAGCAGCCGGTGCACCAGCCAGCCCCACGGCGCCCACAGGGCCCCCAGGAGCAGCGCCAGCAACACGATGAAGACATGAAGGCTCGACCACAGCCAGTGGTGCACCGCGATCATGAACCCCGCCCCGCCCAGCCACCCGTCCAGCGCAGCGCGCCGCCCGGTCCCCGCCGACCTGGCCAGCAGCAGCCAGGGCACCAGGGCCCCGTAGGCCAGCCACCACAGTGAAGGCGCCGGAAAAGCCAGCGCGGGCAACGCGCCGGATGCCGCCGCCACCGCCCCCCGCGCCCAGGGCGAGGCCGGTCCCGAAGAGGTCCGGGCCACTGCCTTGCCACCGGTCGTCATCGTCACACGCGCTCCTCACGATCGCCCTGCCCCAGTGTCGACGCTGGAGCACATTGTGCACAGGGCGCGACGCGCCGCTTGAGACTGGGCAGGCGAGGGATCATCCTGGGACTGATGACCCTGGCGTGCCGGTGAGACATGGCGTGGTGAGGAGACGAAAGACCTGCCGATGGCGACGGAGAGCGGTCAAGAGGCGCAAGGCGGAGCAGGAGACGGCCGCGGGCGTACGGAGCCCGTGGTCCCTGCCGTCGCGACCGACGACCGGGGGATCGTCACGGCCTGCGGCCCCACCGCCCTGCGCCCGCTCGGCCGGGAGGGCGCCGACGCCATCGGCCGCCCGGTCCGCGAGCTGCTCGCCGGCCCGCTTCCCGCCGCCGTCATGCGGGCCGCCGCCCGGCACGAGGCATGGGAGGCCCTCCTGCCGCTCCGGCACCGCGACGGCAGCCGGGTCGACGTCACCGTCCACGCCTACCCGCTGCTGGACGCCCACGGCGCCGTCCAGTGGTTCCTGACCACCGGCACGCCCCCGGAACCGCTCCGGCCGCTCAGCGCCTGGACCCTGGCCCAGCTCCCCATCCCGGTCGCGGTCTACGACCACGAAGTCCGCCTCGCCGGCTTCAACGCCGCGATGGAGCGGCAGCTCGGCATGCGCATGGACGACAAGATCGGCTTCCGGCTGGCCGAGATGCCGGGCAGCCACCGCTTCGACGAGTTCGACAGGCTCCAGCAACAGGTCGTGGAAACCGGCGAGATGGTGCGCGTGGAGAACTACGCCCGCGCCCCCGGCGACACCCGCGAGCACGCCTGGTCCATGTACTTCTTCCCGCTCAAGGACGACGCCGGGCAGGTACAGGGCATGTCCGCCGTCGTCTTCGACACCTCCGAGCAGTACTGGGCCCGCCAGCGCCTCGCCGTCGTCGCCGAGGCGAGCACCGCCATAGGCACCACCCTCGACGTCACCCGCACCGCCCAGGAGCTCACCGACCTCGCCGCCGGGCGGTTCGCCGACTTCGCCAGTGTCGACCTGCTCGACTCCATCTTCCAGGGCGAGGAACCGGTCGAGGCCGCTTCCGGCGGGGACGTGGTCTTCCGCCGCACCGCCCAGCAGTCCGTCCTCCCCGGCATCCCGGAGTCCGCGGCCGCCGTGGGCGATGTGGACCTCTACCCGGAGCACTCCCCGCCCGCCCGCGCCCTGGCCACCGGCAAGGCCACCCGGCACGTCGTCGACGACGCCGGCAGCAAGCGCTGGCTCGACGACGACGCCGCCCGCGCCGAGCGGGTGCGCGCGACCGGGATCCACTCGATGATGGTGGTGCCGCTGCGCGCCCGCGGCACCACGCTCGGGCTCGCGCTCTTCCTGCGGCACCGCACCCCCGACGCCTTCGACGACGACGACCTGCTGCTGGCCGAGGAGATCGCCGCCCGCGCCGCCGTCTGCATCGACAACGCCCGCCGCTACTCCCGCGAGCGCACCACCGCCCTCACCCTCCAGCGCAGCATGCTCCCGCAGCGCATGCCCGACCAGGCCGCCGTCCAGGTCGCCTCCCGCTATCTGCCCGCCGGCTCCCAGGCCGGCGTCGGCGGCGACTGGTTCGACGTGATCCCGCTGTCCGGAGCCCGCGTCGCGCTGGTCGTCGGCGATGTCGTCGGTCACGGCGTCCATGCCTCGGCCACCATGGGCCGGCTGCGTACGGCGGTGCGCACCCTCGCCGACGTCGATCTGTCACCGGACGAACTGCTCACCCACCTCGATGACCTGGTCATCCGCCTCCACCTCGAAGAAGGCCCCAAACCGGCGGACGAGCCCGGCAGACCCGCCGGCGAGATCGGCGCCACCTGCCTGTACGCCGTCTACGACCCGGTGTCCCGGCGCTGCACGTTCGCCCGGGCCGGGCACCCGCTGCCCGCGGTGGTCTATCCCGACGGCCGCATCGAGTTCCCCGAACTGCCCGCCGGGCCCGCGCTGGGCCTGGGCGGCATGCCGTTCGAGGCGGCGGAGCTGGAGCTTCCCGAGGGCACCCTGCTGGCCCTCTACACCGACGGCCTGGTCGGGTCCGCCGGACACGACGTCGACGCCGGACTCGCCCTCCTGGCCCGCGCGCTGACCCGCCCGGCCCGCTCGCTGGAGGAGACCTGCGACAACGTGCTCTACTCGCTGCTGCCGGACCGTCCCGCCGACGACATCGCCCTGCTCGTGGCCCGTACGCGGGCCCTTGACGCGAGCCATGTCGCCACGTGGGAGCTGCCGCCCGACCCGGCCGTCGTGGCCGAGGCGCGCAAGGAGGGCGCGGAGCAGCTGGAGAGGTGGGGACTGGGCGAACTGGTCTTCACCACCGAGCTGGTCGTCAGCGAACTCGTCACCAACGCCATCCGCTACGCCAGCGGCCCCATCCAGCTACGGCTGATCCGCGACGCCACGCTCATCTGCGAGGTGTCGGACACCAGCAGTACGGCTCCCCACCTGCGCCGCGCCCGGACTTTTGACGAGGGCGGGCGCGGGCTGCTGCTGGTCGCCGCTCTCACGCAGCGGTGGGGCACCCGGCAGACGGAGGCCGGGAAGACGATCTGGGCGGAGCAGGCGCTTCCCTGACGGGACGGCGTCAGCGAATCCAGGTGGTTGTTCCGTAGTCGCTTGCGCGGTGGCGGCCGGTCTGCCCCTGCTGGGCCTGCTGCGCGGCTCCCGCGCGCGCGACGGCTTCCTGCCAGTCGCCGCTGTCCCAGGTGCCGCTTGTGCGGGCGTGGCGGCCGGTGCCTGACGTTGCTGTGGTTGGGGCTGTGGCTGTGGTTGTGGTTGTCGAGGTGGCTGTCGAGGATGTTCCCGAGTTCTCCGTACGGGCCGAGATTGTTGTTGTGTGTACGGTGCTTTCGGCCTTCGCGCCCACCGCGGCGGCCGTTGCCTCCGGTTCGGGGGCAACCTGCGCGGTGTCCTCGGCCGAGGCCTTCAGCGGCTGATGGTCCGGTACGGCCGCGCCGTCCGACGATCCTCCGTGCGGCATCAGCAACGACAGCCCCGCCACCGCACCGGTCGCCGACAGCACCGCCGTACCCACCGAGCCGGGTCCCGGACGCCTCAGCCGCGGGCCGCGGTGCCGCGCGGCACCTACTACCTCGCCGCTGATCACCCTTGACTCGTCGGCCCCACTGCGGTCCAGCGGCTGCGGTCCCGGAATCACCTCGGTCGGGTCCAGCGCGCGTTCGGCCACGCCGTTCGCTCGGGCGGGCATCGGGAGAGGGTCGGCCATGGTCCCTGATCATTCATGCCGGATCGTGCGATGTCCAGTTTTCCTGGTTAACGAACTGTGGCGGGTGGGCGGGGAGTTGCCGTCGGTTCGTTCTCCGGTTCCGGTCCGGGGCCTCCGGGGTGGGGGTCCTGGACCGACATATTTACGTGCGTGACGGGCAGTTCGCTGCCTTGCCCGGCATCCCGCACACAAATATGCGGAGCGTCCAGGACCCCCACCCCTGCGACCCCGCACCTCCGGTTCGTGGGTCACCCATTCAGCCCGTCCGGCGTTTGAGGACACGCCCGTAGGGCGTTCGGGGTCTGGGGCGGAGCCCCAGCGGGGTCCAAGGGCGGGGTGGAGTCCCCCCGGAGGGAACCGGTGCGGCCCAGCGCAGCGTGCCGCACACTGGTCGTATGCCGGAGCTGCCCGAGGTGGAAGCGCTGGCCGGGTTCCTGGCCGAGCGGCTGACCGGCCGGGTGATCGGGCGGGTGCTGCCGGTGGCGGTGAGTGTGCTGAAGACGTATGACCCGCCGCTGAGCGCGCTGGAGG
>Ga0307517_10004519_pt1 | contig 21347 bp, 6 predicted proteins | sample 23_EM_MG_FD_194515 | JGI IMG/M metagenome (GOLD analysis project Ga0307517, IMG submission 194515) | Populus trichocarpa ectomycorrhiza microbial communities from riparian zone in the Pacific Northwest, United States - 23_EM | ecosystem: Host-associated > Plants > Roots > Unclassified | place...
AAGTAGAAAATCTTTCATTTAATAGGGGTGATATTCCTTTCCAAAAACTTGTATCATTATTGATTTCATCTTGCATCATGGTTTTTTTTTTAAAGGGTATATGAGTGAAACTTGAAGAGAGATCTAAAGTGAAAATCACTCTTGTTGTTGGGATTTGTTGAGGTTCTACTATTTAATCTTTGGAGTTCATGTATGGAGCATTCAATTTGAGAGCATTCTTCATTGAGGGGGTGGCTTTTTTATAGGGTTGGAGTATGAGTATTCTCGTTTCTACTTGTTTGTATGTCGTCCTGCCCTATTCCTTCAAAAACTAAGGTTGTTTATGTGCACTCAATAGTTCATACAATAAAGTTAGATGTTGTATCACCTGTAAAGAGGGTGGAAGAGTGCGAAGTTGTTGTTGTGTAGCTACAACAACATCAATAAGCACTCATCAGTTATGGAAAAAACTTTTGGATGATGTGTAAAATAGAAATGAACTAGCTTTTATTCAAGGTTCCATAGTCAACATCATTAATAAAGTCATAAAAACTTCAAATTGGTTTTAGGTTTTCCATGGTTGCCTTTAGGATAAGGTGTCTAGGCTTTGTTATCCTTTATTGTTCTGCAAAATAAGTCTTTTATCAGGATAGAAGATCCTCTAATGCTTAAGTTAACAATTGTAAAAGAGAAATATAGTATAGTAAAGAAAACAAGAATGAAGGGTGTATGCGGTGTATATTATGATGGTTGTGGGTTGTATGATATATTCTCTAATGATCCTATGTGAGTATGTCTTGGGTTATTTATACCCATTAGCCGCTAAAAATCATGTGTTTTACTTGATGAAGAGTATGGTAGCTTACATGCATCCTCAAAGGAGAAAGTCATTATGCTGTCGTTGTATATCGTTTTCCCTAATCAATAAGAACAAAAATACTATGTACACAACTGATAAAATGATTTGATCACATGGGTTATGGTAAGTGAATAGAAGAATATTCTTCTTACCAAGACGCAGACCAATTATATGATTTGTACAGGAGTTAAACTGTGAAAAAACTTATAGGTTGTGATTGCTTTTAAAACGGGCAATTGAGTGACACAACACTAACCTCTCAGAGGTCAACACCGCATTATTGTGTCTTTTAATGTTGGGCTTTCTGAGAATTTACATAGGATTGGGATTCGGTCCTAGAATAGTTAGGGGATGGATCGAGACCCAAATAACATAGCGGTTTGTTGTTGGGACAAGGCCCAAACAACTTAGTGGACGAAGTTGTCTGCTCGGCTTAAGTCAAGGCCCATGATTTAAGGACATGGCTGCCCGCTTGAGCCAAGTTCCATTAACATAAAACAAGCTATCCATTCTTCTTATATATTTATTTATTAGCCCTGCTAATTTTTAAATAGTAAGTTCTCGTTTTAACCCGAGTAATCAAACATTCATTGAATTTTATACTCTGTAACATGTGAAACAATCCTTATGTTGATGTTGATGAATTTTGATTTGGAGTACAAAATGTATTTTCATGCTTGTTTGAGAATGTGGTGGAGGTTGTGTTTCAAAGTGCTTTTCGCTTATAAATGCATCAGAATAATATTTTTTTATTATATAAAAAAAATTATTTCTGATATCAGTACATCAAGACAATCCAAAAACACTAAAAAATAATTTTAAACAAAAACAAATTCAAATTTTAGACGAACAATATTGTAGCCGCAATGCCAAGACACCCTTCAATTAACTCCTCGTTAACAACGGAGACTAATCACCAACTTTGACATGAGGAGATTTCAATGTAAGTGAGAAAGAAAACAAAAGAAAGTCCCTGGCCATGGTTTGCTAGGCCATCCTAACTTCGTCCACATCAATGGAGTGTAAATGAGCAACACAGGCATGTGATCTTGCACCCTTCTTGTACCTCTCAAATTGTCCCAGCAGCGCCAGAAAATAATAACTAGTAAAATGCCAGAAATCTTGACATGGACCTAAAACTACAACCCAGCAGGAGCCAACATTATTGTGACTGCTTCTCGCACCCTTTCCTTAAGTCCAAAAACCACGAAGGGCCCAAATGAGTCCAAAAAGCAAAGCAATCGACACCTGATATCCCTATCTCGTGCTAATCACCATTGCTCTTTCCCAGCTCATCGTGAATGGCACGTGATGGACCATGGGCTCCAACACCCCGACTTGTGCCAGACCATGACATATTAGTACCAGTCGCCCTCTCATAGGCTCACTTTCAAGGCTGATTAGGGGTGATTAGCGTCTAATCATGCCGGCCAGTCTGCTTAGGGTCGTCTTCCCTACGACTCGACGACGCGGGAGTTCAATCGGGAGAATGGGGGATGGCCCTCAACAGCTACGGGAGAGTGGTCACAAGCTTCCCACCTAGTCTCCATATCCTGAGGTTGGTCATGGTTTTGGGTTACATGCAGCCCCCATTGTCAATTATATTGTCTCGATGACAGACCAGCTTTTTGATTGAAGCATGATTTGTGAACAGAAATTGTTGTCATTAATGGTCACTAAGTCAACAAATTCAAGGAAAATTTAGATACAAACAACCATATTATAAGTGTAAGAACATTATTTACTTTCAATTCATGTTTTAATTCCATTAAACTTCGATATCGTTTCTCAATAATTTTGATTTTAACAAAGTTATTCTAATGTTCACGATGACAATGATGCAATTACCTCTTGTGAATTCACATGGTTTAATATGAATTAATTACCCAACGTTGTAAAAATCAAATGAGAAGGTCTAGAGGTAATATTTGGAGGTGGTGTTTGTCGTTGTGTGGTTCAAGTGTAATTTTGTTTTTAAATTATTTTTAAATTTTTAGATTAATTTGATATATTAATATTAAAAATAAATTAATAAATAAATAGTATCTTAAAAAGCATCATCTCCTCTGAACTCAAACTCCATCTCTCTCAGCTCTAGCAAGTGGCAAGTGACAGGATCATGACGGAGTTAATTTTGTAAAGGCACTCTTGCTTGCTTTCTTTGTCGATGAAGTGACAAGCGTATCCTATAGAGTGATGAAAAAGCCCAACGTCTGCAGTTCTCATCTTTTTAGTGGGCCAAAATCACTTGTGTGGATTGGATGGTTCTAATTGCTAGGTCTCTGAGGAGAATTGAAGGGCCCCCAACTGACAGTGAAATACAAATTTTAGATCATTAGAACTCAGTATTCAAGGGCCCTCAAATCCCCTGCTGCTACTAGCAGTGGCGAAGCTCCGTGACATTTGGTGGAGATTTACCTTAACGAGGTTGTTACCTTGCGGGGGCCCGCACCCGTATGGTCGCCAAGTGTAAGTCTGCCACCGGGGCCATTCCTAAATTTAACTCCGACTCGCTCGAGGAGTTTTCACTTTTCACCCACTACCATCCATCCACTGTTCCCACTCTTTTGACATGTTACTCTCTGAATATTGTTGGGAAATAATTTTTATTTTATTAAAAACATGATTATTTAGATGGTAACCATAAAAAAAGAGATAAAAAAAATTTATATTGAGATATAAAAAAAAACATATAAAACAAATAAATTAATGTTATCTGCATTGATTAGAAAATCAGATATCAAATATATAAAAATTAGATATTAAATATACAAACGGATGATTATAGAATTTTTTTAAGTAAAAAAAACGATGAAGAATCAAGTTAAAGTCTACATTATCTTTTCATAAGATAATATTATTTTAGATTACTAATATATTTTAAGTTGTGCAGAAAGATAAAAGCTTCCGGGTATTTTTATAAAAACTTTTTAGTAATCATAAGACCATTAATATAACATGACATCTAAACACTTAGGAAAACATCCACTAATTCTCCACTAAGATAGAATTCTCATCCAAATATTCTAAGTAAAATCATAATGAATGAAAAGGTGGTCAGTGTTCTCAATAACTAAACGACGAAGAAGCAAGAAATTCTTAGTGCTGAGTTTATTTTGAATAGCTAGCCAAATAAAGCTTTGGATTTTTTAAGGGCGATTCTTCAACCAAATATTTGTTTGAAAATTAAGATGATCCTCTCCATTAATAGTTTGTCCGATCAAAGCACATCAGATCTTTACTGAAAAGCTGCCATCTCAGTGTTGGCTGTCAAAATTTTCTGGAAAAGAAAGTTACAAGTTTTCGATTCTAAACTCAAAAGTAGCGGAGAATCTTATACTCACTCCAAAATGAAGACCATGGAATAAATTAACACAGTTTAAATCACAGGCAAAAATGCCAAGCTGGATTCTACAATACTCTGTATGTGACAAGAATCTGTCGGCAAGAACGAAATTCGCACCTTTTTTCATGGTAAATAGCTTATACATCAAGTAAAACTGAGTTCTAAGTTTTGATACGACTCATTGTAATTTAGCCGTATTATTTTCTTATAATTAACCTGTGTTAACGTCAATGTCTTAAGTGCTCCTAATTTGCAAGATTAGTCATGTTTAGTGTATGCTCATAGTGAGGGCAAGGAGGGTCCATTAAGCAGATTGTCCACGTGATTTTTTTGTACAAAACATTGCTTATCAGCTCATCCGAAAAACATCGGAGCCTCCATCAATGTCGGTTTTTCTCCCTCCATTAATCAATGCTTTGTTTCCTGCATGATTAATTAGTTCAAGAAGAAATCTCCAGTGAGTTAATCATGTGAACAAAAGTAAATTAAGGTAGTAAGCACAAGATATACATGTTCTCTAGGCATTTTTTAACTTCTGTCATGTACAGCTAACTTGTATGCACAGATTTCATTTGCCGCCTGAGGGGAACTGTCCTTGTGATTGGTGATGCAACGTCAGAGAGTTTGCTTTTAGGTATAGCAGAACGAGGGCCCAGAAATCTGACATGCTTGAAGCTGTTCCCTTATCCCTTGAGCGTAATAAATTCAATCCACCACTGCGCTATGATTTGCTGCCTCTCTATTATAAGCTTGACAACAAATGAATAATACAAGAAGAGAAATAAGAAAAGTGCGATTATTGTCATGAGGGTTTGGATGATTTGCACTATTAATAATCAACAAAAAGTGAGCACAAAGTTCCTGTGCTCCTCTTATTACAATGAATTTGATAGCATGAAGCTTGGATAATTAGACAATTAAATTCTATGGGGTTGCCTATCTAATCATGCTTTTCAGCTACATCAAGGAATCACTGGCAGCCTTGGGCGCCAGTTTGCGAAATTTCTTTGTATCTTGAATAAATAAATAAAAGAAAGTCTAGGGCAGTAGCAGAGTCTCGGGGCCCTAGCTAGGCCTCCATAGCTAGAACAAGTATCGTTGTTCAGAATCACCCCTTTTCTCCAGCAAACCAATATCCTTTTATTTATTTATTTATCCATCCATCTTAATTACGAACAAAAAGTATTTGAAGCCAGGTCTCATATATCAAGACTATATATGGTCGAAAAAGTAGCCTTAGCAGATAGATTTTACCAGCAATTGGATGAAAAATTCGACCTCTTGTGAGAAAGGGACACGAGCATCTAGATATTGATTTACATGAAGTCACTAGCTTAGTGGCGGAAAATCAAACAAAGTTTTAAATTAAAAATAATAATTTAAAGCGACGTTAAGTGAGTTAGTACAAAGTAAAACAAACACGAAGTGAAAAGATGAAATGCACCTACCTAATACCGATTATACTTAAAAGTGAGCCCCTCAGACCTGAACTGATGCATTTCTAGCCTTCAACAGAAGGCTCTTGTCTATGCTAGCATGAAACAGCAGTGAGACATCGATTTTGACACTTACAAGACCGCATTTGCTCACGTAGAATTACTACAAAAATTTAGGTCACCGTCGGTTGCAACATTGTCCAAACATGTTGGCATCAAAGTACTAGTCTACCTCTATATAAGAGATCATCAGTTTGAAGAGGCTACACAGATTGACACCTAAACCAGAAAGAAGTCCTAAGATGGCAAAGATTTCACGCAATCATCTTGTTCTCGTAGCTTTTTTCCTGCTTTGCTTTGTCTCCACCTGTGCTAGAGGTATATTTCTATGTCTGATGTTCTTTAAGAGTTGTGAAGTTCTGATATTGTAAAGTATTCCTTAATTGGTTTCCTTTTCTCTTGTATTTCCAGCAGCAAGGACTTTGCGAGAGGTTAACAATCATGAAGTAGAGAAGAAGGACCATAATAATCTGTTTCCATCAAAAGAAAATGGGTTACATGATGTGGATGAACTAGCTGGGATGGACTACACCCCAGCAAGTAAGAAGCCTCCAATCCATAACTAAAATGGAAATTTTTGGTTGAGCTACTATAAGAGTTTAGCCTAGTCTTGTACCTATACTTCTATATATTATTTTGAGCTTAATAATTAATATAGCTCTGTAGCTAGTGCCTAGCAGATACATTTTAATATATAGGTGGGGCAATTACTGCACTATATTAATTACTCTGTGGTTATTTAGAGTGTAACTTGCAATACATGCTACACTAGGGGGGGTTCCGTGTATGGAAATTGATCTTTTGTTAATTAGGTTATATCAAGGCTTAAAGTTAGCTGACTTGTAGCATGATATACAGATGTATCTGCTATGCTTGTAATACCTTGGTTATGAAATCCAAGTGCAATTTTCTTTTCTATTTTTTTGTACCTCTGGAGGACTCTTAATTCATTGGTTTGAACAACGTACTCCCATATGAATTCCTGACATATTCCGATTTTCTTTGTAACAAAATGGATGATAATATTAAGTAAGAAAGCAGAACCATAACGTACAGAAATATTTGATGAGTGGCAGAAGAATTAAGATCTCATGATATGATCAGAGAGACTGTTGAAGACTTTTCACAATGTAATACAGACATTTAGCAGTAAGAGATCAGAAGCCGTGAACTATGAAGCTGCCATGGCTGTGTATGTTATTTCAACTCATCTGTTTGTTTAGTTTCTGATCGACAATGGTAATTATAAACTGGAAGGTGAGCCATGGATGCATTCTATTTTCTTTTTTCCTCGGCTGGATATATATGGATGAACATGCACTTGCTGAGGGTATGTAGTGACTTCCTGATCATCTGGGGCCTTGAAAGGATGAATCTTCAATGCATTACTAGATTGAAACCAAGTTCTAAATCAAGTCACTTTCCAGAATTCTAGAAATCGCCCCTGTGAATATTTCCTACAATAAAAACACTATTTGCACCTCTCATATGCTTAAGCCTGAACTTATCGACAGTTCACTCTTAGCTCATCATGGGAGAATTAGGTGAAAATCAACTTAGGAAGTGCGAGAAACAGTTGTTTGAGAAAGAGTAATTAAAGTCAATTCAATGGTGAGGCTGCAGTAAAATAATAAATCTATCTAGAATATTTAAAAGCATTAAAACCGATGGAATCAGAAAAACAAGTTTATTATTACAATAAAGAACCCTCCAATACTTAAATAAATAAATAAATATAAGAGTAGAAATGGTTATGCCTCCAAGAACCATGTATTAAAAAGAAGAAAAAACAAAAAATAAAAGTAATGCATTAATTCAAAATTAATAAAAGCTTTTATCCATAAGAAAAAAAAATAAAGAAACATATTTATAAAATATAAATAATATTCTAGAATAGAAAAAAAAATCCTTATTTGGTCTATGTTGAAAATAATAAAAGGAATATTGGTCGTAAGATATTAGGTGAATTAAAAGAGATCTTTATTTGTTAGAGAACTAACAATCAATACAAGGAATAAGACTAATTTCTAAAATGAGTGGGACTGATAAATTAGTTTTATATAGTTATTAAACTTTGTGCGTTGACATTAAAACTTGATGATTCTAAACCTAACCTAATCAATTTTAACATTAAATTAGTTACAAAATTAATCCAATCAAATCTTTCATCCAATCATATTAATTTCTTGATATTAAAAAAAATATTAATTTTATTATTCATAAAAAAAGTGAGTTGACTTGTCCCTCATTGAGTCAAACATCAAATTGAATTTAATAATTATATATATTTTTATAACTATTAAAGTTTTTTTTTTAATTTAAACTACTAATTAAGAGAATAACCTCTCGAGATCAAAATTAATCTCTTATTTTTAAGGCCCCATTTATTTCATGAAAGTTAATTTTCTAGAAATTATTTTTTAAATTTTTCTATATTTGTTTACCAATCAACAAAAAACACTTTTCAATCAACGAAAAATTTGATTTGGTTTTCAGGAAAGTGTTTTCCTTTTATTTTGAACGGAAAACACTTTTAAAAAACCGTGAAAAATTATAAATGTCTTGCTATATGTTGATTATATCAAATTTGATCATCAATATTTTGATTATTATATATTTTATTTTGAATCTTTTTTTTTTCAATTTTATCCCTTATAATTTTATTTAATTTTATTTTTATACCAATTTTGGTCTTTATTCTTTTGATTTTTACTTGCTTTTCTCTTATAATTTTCTTAATTGAAATTTTTATCTATAAGATTTGATCCCTATTCTTTTGATTGTATTTATTTTATTTGAAATAATTTATGAAATTATAATTTTTTTAATTTTATCATATTTCAATTTTTTATATGCTAGATTTGGTTCTTAACTTTTAATAAACTTGAAAAAAAATAAAATATTAATGAGTTATTTCCCAGCTTATTTTCCGTGACATCGTCAAATACTAAAAAGTATTTTCTAACTTATTTTTCATGATACATAAAAAAAAAATTAATTTATTTTTCATAAAAATTACTTTAAAAAATACTTTACAGTAAATAAACAAGTTCTTAATATTAAATATGTATGGCTACCGCTCTCTTTGAACATTAACAACTGAACGCCTATAATAAAAGGAGCCCATAATATTCAAGCCGAAATGGGCACCCAGCCCAAGTAATTGACCTCCAGCCAGCAGCGTCTGGATTGTTCCAGTACACAAATCATAGCCGTCCATGACTATCACGCATAAACCCTGAAAACCCCAACCCTCTTCCATGCCCCCTTGCCGAAATGGGCACCCAGCCCAAGAAATTGACCTCCAGCCAGCAGCGTCTGGATTGTTCCAGTACACAAATCATAGCCGTCCATGATTATCACGCATAATCTGTGTCTGTAATTTAGTACCTAAATTATAGTATTTTTTTTACAAGTAAGCCCTTACATGTCAAATTTTAGTAAGAAAGTCGATAAATAATGATTTTTGTCTATTTGCATTGGAGAAACTTATGACAAGAATCTTGTATTGGAGACAACTATTGTGAAATTTGAATTTGATACGTGTATTTATAAAACAATCAAGATGTATAAATAAATTTTTAAAATAATTGTGAATTATGAATAATAACTAAAAATTAAATTGAGAAGGGGAGAAAAAAAACATTAAGATATCTGATCAGAGCTCTTATTGTTTTATTTAATTATATGAGAGTATTTTTTATTGTAAAATTTAAATTTGATGCGTATATCTAATAAAATAAATTAAGAATTAAATGTATAAATAAATATTAAAAATGATTGTGAATGTTAACTAAAAACTATATTGGGAAGCTGGGAAAAAAAATATTAAATATCTTATCTTGTGTCATGTATAGCTCTTATTATTTTATTTAATTATATGGGAATTAGCTATTTTGTAAGAAAAATAATAATTTAAATTCTATTGAAATAAAATAATATACTATTATAATTCATCCTTTTCTTATTAATATTTTTTTATTTTTACAAAAAAATTTTATTTTTTTGTTCTTTGTTACTTATTTAATAAAAATTAAAGTAATCAAAACACATACTAAAAGAGAGTTGCCTTTTTTTATTTTGTTTTAGGTCGGGTTTCAAATTGAATCGGCGAGAACTGATCTTATATGACCATGTCAACCTAGTTGGTCCAAATGCGACCCAAAAACCTAGGTTGTTGTCAATAATTTTTTTTTAATACGACATAGTTCGAACCCCTTTTTGTATATACTAAGACCATGTTGTTATGGATCAATTTAAGCTAATTCGACAAACTTGCAACCCAAACCATAAACCCAATATCTTCTCAAATTTGTTCGTCAGCTGTAATTTAAAAAATTACATTTTATATTTCCCATCAACAAAAAATTTTAAATATAACAAAATAACTAAATTATCTTCATAGATAGATATTACATATTAATTTTGATTTCATGACACGAATCAAAGTTTTAATTTTATATTATATAGAGAATATATTATCATCCATAATATATATAAATTATATTTTACGGTCTTATCTAACCGTTTAAAATTTTAGACTGTGATGATTATTTGACATGTTATAAGAGTCTTAATAATCAAATAATTAATTATGGACTTAAGTCTCATCATCTTCATTTTAATTAATAAAATTAACCTTTAGATTGAGATAATTCTTTAACATTATATATAACAAAATATACTTATATTATAAAACATAATCTATTAATATTTTGAGTGATTGGTGGCATGAATTCAATGGCTGAGTTTAAACCATACAAGATGTTATTTTTTGAGTGATCTACCAAAACAAAATAATAATTATTTTTTCCTTTTATGAGAAGAAGAATAAGTTTAATGTTAATACACGCTTAGTACTATTACTATATCATTTAATTGCAATATAAAAGAAAACATGGATAGTTTTCGTATCATTGATCAGATTGGACTTTAATCTCATTGCATGTCAGTTAAAGCCCAAAGAAAAATCAATAAAATTTTGAAAAGAAAAATATTGTTAGTTTCAGCTCACTTAAAACTAAATAATCTAATTTTCCGAGGAAGAGAGAAGGACAATCCATGGCGTTATCTCATATTCCAACAAAGCCTCAAGGAAAGTTCATTTTCTTCAGACTACATATGAAAACTTTCGCTATGGAGCAGTCAACAGGCAAAATGTCTGTGACCGAGGGTGCTTCGGGAATTTTCTTGAAGTATTCTGCACCAAGACAAAGTCTTCAAGAAACAATTTCCGGGCTTATGTACAGGAAGAGATGCCCATGCGTCTAGCCCGAGAAGTGAAAATAGATGATTCAGAGGGAGACAGTCGAACAAAGTACAAGACAATCTAGAAATTGATAATGATTAATGACCTCTTAAAGATATCCCAGCGTCGTGATGCTGTAGAGGCTGATAACAGTTGAAGCTGAAGGCAGCAGATGCTGAGTTCTCTTTGCATCAGGAATCTCAAGTTGAGCCATTGATGAAACACGCTTATCTCGAAACATGGTAGAAAAAAGGGAGGAGTTTGGGAACTTGTTTGAGATTCTTGCAAATAGTACGTAGTTTTTTATAGCAAGATTTACAAGATTTAGATGCCGTGTGATTTCTTTGATAATAGCACATATATCCTGGGAAGTTATTGGAGAACCCCATTTCAGATAATAACATCCTAATAAATCTATACTCGTTGAGGACATGATAAAGATATTAGTCATCATGGAAATCTATCACATGAGTAGAAACTAGAAATCTTTCTAGTTCTGGAAAGCGACTATCCAGTTCTGGAAATCTATTTAGATATAATGCGACTCAAAAACTAGAAATTTTTCCGGTTCTCAACCTCTCCCACCATCACTAAAATTGCCACCAGCCCATCCTCTCCTCCTCCCTCATGGTCTTTCTCATTTTAGCCAACCCACTTCCACAAGATTCCACCTCTGCCAAGAGTACGTGAAGATTGGGTTCGTTGCAATATCTTTTTCACCCGTTGCAAGGCAAATGAAAAAGTTTATGATGCAATTATTGATAATGATTTATAATAATTCATGTGTTTTAATGTTGTATCTACTGATATAATGAACAAGCTGCAGCTGAATACCGAAGCATAGGACTCAGATAAGGTTAGAAAATTTGACTAAATAATAAGGGAATTTTATAAAAAAAAATTAAAAAATTTATAAATGGTAGCTGACAGCCTGACATAGGACTCAGTTATAAATGGATATACGACTATAGGGATTTCACATTGGTTTCTCAAACCGAAAGGATTAGATATTTATATTGCTAAAACAACAGGGACTAAAGAATAATCTAATGAAATGGCATAAAACAACAAAGCATTTTTCAATCTTCACTCTTTCTCTCAACCAAAACACCTCCTCCATTAGGGTTAGTAAGGTGCTGAGCTGAACAGAACTTTCTCCGACTCAAGATGGTAAGAATCTCTATCAGATCTAAAATTAACTTATTTCAATAATTTTTTCTTTCGATTTCGCTTTGATTTTGTGTTTTTGTTTTAATTTATGAACAAAAAATCAATCAGGAGGGAAAAGCGAATTTGGAAGCGGCGATAGAACAACTGCAGAATGTCGAAAAGCAGATGAGGCTTGCCGGAGACGTCGCCGGCACTAAGAAAGCCGTTACCGAAATTCTCCAACTCTGCTTCGAAGCTAAAGATTGGAAATCTCTAAATGACCAAATTGTCCTTCTCTCTAAAAAACGTGGTCAACTCAAACAGGTAACATTATTTTTAATTAATTTGTAAATAAACTCAACTAAATTATGTGTTTTGTATGCTATGATTTGTTTGGTGGATTTTGATTTTTTTTTTTTGGTTTAGGCTGTAACTGCAATGGTCCAGCAAGCAATGCAGTACATTGACGAGACGCCGGATCTTGACACTCGTGTAGAACTTATTAAAACACTTAACAGTGTGTCTGCTGGCAAGGTTTGATTGATTTTCACGCTCCTTTTATGTATATATCTATTTGGATTTGATTTTGTAATGTGGGTGTAAACACGCTTGTTTCTGTGAATTTTGTGGGTGTTGTTTTTGTAAGCTTGTTTATTTATATGGTGTGTAGATATATGTTGAAATTGAGAGAGCAAGGTTGATTAGAAAACTAGGTAAGATCAAGGAAGAACAAGGGCTTACAGCTGAAGCTGCAGATCTGATGCAAGAAGTTGCGGTAAGATTTTGGTGCTTGTATTCTTAATTTATAGAGCTGTTTGTTTTCCTGTAAGAAGATTGATGCATTTTGATTTTTTTGAGTTGCAGGTGGAAACTTTTGGTGCTATGGCAAAAACTGAGAAAATTGCGTTTATTCTTGAGCAAGTACATATCTCTTTCTTTTGTTTGCGCTTTTTTTCTATTTGGTACTTGTTCTTTTATGTTAATTAATGTCTTTGAGATCAAACAAAGAAATCGGATAGCTAAGAGGCTAGAATTGCAACTATATGCAATTAATGGTGAAGGATATGATTGTATCTAAGGCGCCTTAACTGGGGGTCCTACTGCTGTAGACCATGGACGAGTAGTGGTCTTTTTAGCTCTGGTTTGTTAAGTTCCAGGCCCTTATTTGGGTTGTTTCGAGGTTTTAATTTGAATGTGCAACAATTTTGTTGGGGCAGGTTCGTCTATGCCTTGACCGCCAGGATTATGTTCGTGCACAAATTCTCTCAAGGAAGATTAGTACAAGGGTTTTTGATGCTGATACTTCTAAGTTGAAGAAGAAACCAAAGGAAGGTGATAATGTTGTGGAAGAGGCTCCTGCTGATATACCATCACTGTTGGAGTTAAAGCGGATCTACTATGAATTGATGATACGGTATGTAATTTCCATATATTGTTTGTCATGTTCTTGCTTTAATTTTCTTTTGAATAATTTTACTGAGTTTCTTTAGTTTCTTTGTTTTATGTGATGTTCAATAGTTTCATGATCTCCTTGGTTGCACAACCTTTGTATCTTTTTAAAGTGCATCTTTGAATTTTGCTGAGCTTATTTGGCCGTGTTTCTTCTTGGTTTAGCAAAATTTACTTCTAATGCAAAGAAATTACAGAAACGGTCCTCAGGATCTTTATAAATTCTATTTATGTACTTGCATGCCCCATGGGATGCTGGAAACAGATGTTTTTTACTTGTTCTGAAGTCTGTATTTGGTCTGTACAAGGCCTTTGATTTGGTCTTTGGATTGTAATTGTTAGCTTTATTAAAAGTAAATTGGAGTTGCTTTTACATACAATGTGTTCAAGTGACCCTGTTGGTAGGGTAACACACAAGATTACATGTTTTTCATGTGGATGTACAATGGATTCTTGTTTGGAGCAAAAGGAAAAGGCCTTCCTCTTTTGAGATTATTTGTATTCTTTAATCTGGAGCGGTAATGCAGATAAATATGTTAGCCTAACTTAATATGCATACAAATCCATGCCCAATTCTATATATCCTGGGAGTTGATTTATTTTCAACTATGCATTTGAGTTGGCAAGCCCCTGTATTGCTTTCCAAGATTTTAAGTCATGCAGTGAGAACTATTGAATAGCGCTGTGATCCTGCATTATATTTTGCTGCTCATAGTTAGCAATCTGGATTGGCGATGGATTTAAGCCTGGTTGTCATTTGTCCTTTAACAGTCACATTCAGTTCCAAACTCTAGCAAATTAATATGCTTGATTTAACCAAGTAATAAGTTGTCAAATATGATTTCTAATAAAAGGTTTGAATATGCTTGCTCAGAATGCTCTGCTGCTTATGCTGGAAAGTTTCTTTTTCTTCCAACTTTTTTTTTTCAATTTAAAATAACATGTTGAAGGAAAATCAAAGTTCCTAACATCGAAAGCAGGCAAACTCGAACTTCAAATACATTGCTGATACTATTTTGTGATTTTTGATGGCAAACTGATATGACCATGCAATTGTGGATTTCTATAGTCTGATAAATATCTGTTGAGATTTCATGTTTGTACATTCTACTGTAAGAATGGTCTCCGTTTCTTTTGAACAACAACCTGGAATTTCCTTCAAATACAGTAAAAAAACCCCTGCAAAAAGGGTCTTTCTTTGCAGTATCTTTTCTGAATATCTCTGTGACGTGATTGCCATGCATACTTCTTCTACAAGGCCAAGTTTACTTGGTGATAAATTTTCACTGAAAAGATCTTTTTGATTGAAATTCCTTTGATTTAAAAGTTAGTAAAAAATCCAAAGCATCCAACATGTCCCTGCCAATTATTATTCAAACTCCATAACTTGATTTTTTGTTTGCTAAGTAGATTTTGAGTAAGAACTCTATGCAATGACTTTTTTCTTTGTGCTTTCCACTCATGTTCTAGGTACTACTCACACGACAATGATTATCTGGAAATTTGCCGTTGCTACAAGGCAATATATGAGATTCCTTCTGTAAAGGAAAACCCTGCCCAATGGATTCCGGTAAGAATTCTTTTTTCTAGTTTTTGGTCTGTTGAGACTTCTATGGATTCTATTGGACGGCCTTGATATTTTACAACACGTAGGTCTTGAGGAAAATCTGTTGGTACTTGGTACTTTCACCTCACGATCCAATGCAGTCAAGCCTTCTGAATTCCACCTTGGAGGATAAGAATCTTTCTGAAATTCCAAAATTCAAGTACGTGTTGCTTTAGTCAGTTCCTGCATGTTGCTGGTCATTTAATTTATCAATCTTGTCATTTGGTGTGTCTTTTCATTGGATGCTATTCCATAGGTTGTTGTTGAAGCAGTTGGTGACAATGGAAGTCATCCAGTGGACTTCTCTTTGGAATGAATTCATGGATGAGTTTGAAAGTGAGAAGAACTTACTTGGGGGATCTTTGGGTGACAAAGCAGCAGAGGATTTGAGGCAAAGAATAATTGAACATGTAATCTACTTTCAATTGTCATATTTGCATAACAGTTATGCCTTTTTCTTTCAATCTACTGTTGAGTTTGGTTGTTCATTCATTTGCAACGTGTTTTCTTTTCAGAATATCATTGTTGTTTCAAAGTATTACTCGAAGATTACTGTGAAGAGAGTAGCAGAGTTATTGTGTCTCAGCATCCAGGTTCTCTCTCTCTCTGTGGCTGTGTTGTACACATGCTTTGTTTGCTCGCATTAATCTTTGTTTTTGCATTTGTGTCCATGGTGTAATTATGCCGATCTTTGTTCTTCATTATGTGAACTTGAGCAGATTTGTGTGAATGTGTTTGTTTCAAAGATTTGAATTTTATCAGGCCTTGGTTAAATTAATAAAGGCTTCATGGTTGCATGATGCTTCTGTTTAACTATTTATTCTAATATTCTATAATGGTGGTTAAAATATAAGCAATTTGCTTCAGAAATTATTTTGTCAACATAATACTCAAACTATACTGTTCCATCCTAATTGTAACTTCTGGTGTTTTTATCAGAATTTAGATGTTGTGTTCAATTGTTGAACAGAGTCACAGGTAATATTTAAAGGTCTGGTGTTCAGATCTAAAGTGGTCAATTTTTAGATTAATTGGTAATATGGTTGTCGAAGGTATAAAAAGCCTATCTGTGACTGTTACCTGATAACTTAAGTTTTTGAGTAGAGTGGTCAGTTAATAGTATTAGAGCCACTTTGACCTAATGTTTAGGAGTTGGAATCTTAGAAATCCCATTATTTGTAACTTAATTTGATGACATTGCAGTGGCTAATGCATTTGTGTTTAATCCATGTTGGAAGCCCAATTAAGTTTCTAATGATCTGGATGGTTAATAGTTAAATGATCTTTGTGTTCACGTAATAACTTGAACTTCTGAATCGAGTGGAAGTTTGATAATGGCACTGGATCTTGGCATTCAAGAATGACTTTTGTAATCCTCTTGATAGGCATTCTCCTTGAATCTTGTTTCAAACATATCGGGGTGTAAGCTTATTAGCAATCATGAGCTCTGCTTTGCAGTTGACATTCCCATGTAACCTCGCTGCCTATCCATAAATATTCTTTTACTTTGTATTACACTTTCATTCCCTTTCTGTATGCATTTCATATTTTATTTTTATTGTCAGTTAAAGACAACTAGGCTAAGGGTCAGGTTGGCTTTGAGGGGAATAAGATCTGTCCATACCCATTTTGTGAAATCTAGGTTCTTGGTGACTTGCAAAATTTGGCAGACAACCATCTATCTTCTTCGGTGACGCGGGCTTGAAAAAACAATAAATCAGGGCATTGCATTCTCTTGAACCGTCTAAAGGGTCTTATAGACGCCCCTTTGAAACTGGTAGCTCGTATAGACCAACAATGATAGCTATTTTTTTTTGTTTCTTATGCTGAAATCATAAGAAATAAAAGTTAAACTAGTACCTGAGCAAAAAAGGTCATCAACCATGTTTAATGAGATGTTAAGTATGTATATTGTTCCAGTTCTTTTGCATTTAATCCATCCTTTTCTCCAATTTAGGAAGCTGAGAAGCATCTATCTGATATGGTTGTTTCCAAAGCTCTGGTGGCAAAGATTGACAGGCCATTGGGAATAGTGTGTTTCCAAGTAGCAAAGGATAGCAATGACATTCTCAACTCGTGGGCAATGAACTTGGAGAAGTTGCTTGATCTTGTTGAGAAGAGTTGCCACCAAATACACAAAGAAACTATGGTCCACAAAGCTGCTCTAAAAGTTTGAAAGGTCTGATTTCGCTGAATGCATGGAGGTCTGTGTTTTAATGGCAGTGTGCAGATGGAAGTTATCTGAGAACCCATTTAAATATCTGCTGACTGGGTTTTGATTGGACATTCATCATGTCCCAAAGATGTTTCTTTTGTTGGTGAGGCTGTTAAATCATGTATGCTTCCTATAACTGAGAGTAAGATTATTGTTGTATACTTCTGGCACAGACTGTACCGCTGACTGACGGCAGGAACCCAAAGGGGCTTTGTTTATAGCAGTGGATGGAAATTTCTTGAGTTTTGTTTAAGATTCTTTTGTTTAGCATGGTTTCTCTTTATCACTCGTGATCACAACTGGGGGCATTTATTTTGTGTTTCTCGGTGTCCTTTTACTGTAGGCAAATATGTTTTACTTTTCAAATGTTTTTGATTTAGAAATATATTAAAATAATATTTTTTTATTTTTTAAAAATTATTTTTGATATTAGTATATTAAAATGATATGAAAATATATATAAAAAATATTAATTTGAAATAAATAAAAAAATAAAAAAAATTAAATTTTTTTCAAGATTTTTTGAAACGTAAAAAAATCAACTGGAATTAATGTTGTTCCCCATGTACATATTTGTATGAGATAGCTGGATGTCATTCCGTTCTGGAGATTTAAAAACCAGGAAATTTGATTTATTATTGTTGATACCCGGATTTAGGGGTGTCGTTTGCCCATTTGACTCTCTCTATCTATCCCACGTGACAGCTTGAGATTGACCCGTGACAGTTGAATATGACGGGTGGTTTTAACTGTTTTAAAAATATGTTTGTTTTAAAAATATGTTAAATTAAGTGTTTTTTTTTGTCAAAAATAATAATAAAATATATATATTGCATTTTTGCATTGCTGTTGATATCTATCCTCCTCCTTAAAGAGTGTTGGTGTTGGGCACTAGTACAAAATGTGCATATGTTGAAGTTTTGTTTTGATCTGTGCGGACGCTATGTTTTTTTCATACTTTTCCCCACCGGAAACGGAATGAAAGTTGGGAGGAAGAATTCTTAATTGAAATACCAATTTTGATACCAGTTTCCCACCATAGTGGGCACAGAAGAGTCCTGTGAATTCACCATTATTGCAAGAACAAAAATGTTGCTGCCGAGATTTATGTTTTGATAAATGATATTTTATTTTCTTTTAATAACGAATTACACCTTCGCCAACAGGAAAAAATCGATGGTAACATAGAAACACGGGTATCCTACCAAAGCAGGTGGAAAAAGTTGTGTCGAAGAAAAATAAAAGCTGAGATGTATGGGCTATCCAGAAGACGAAGTATAGTAATGGCTATAATCTGACCACGCTGGCAACTGAAATTCTTCCCCACCACTTTGGCTACTAGTGGCAGGCATAATCTCGCCTGGTTGCTGAGCTGGTAAAAACATAGGATCGGAATACTCTGTTGAAGAAGACATCGAAGGATAAGACGAAACAAGTGGAGGTGACAGAAACATTTGGTCGTATAGACTCATGGGTTGCCTTTGATAGCCACCAACACCTAAGATCAATTGAGGTTGGTTCACCTGCTCTCTTGAAATCTCACGGTTCTGCGTATGGTGAAGAGCTTGGGAATGAACTATGGCCTCGGTGGATGTAGGAACGGACAGAAGGCCGGTGCTACTCGGAGAATCAGAGACGGTCAACTGGTTTGCTATTGGATTTGGGGGAGTCGGTCGTAGCTTGACGTTTTCTGGGAAGTTTAGTTTGGCCTTGTTGCCTCTAAATCTGAGAGCGGCTTCATCATAGGCTCTTGCTGCAGCCTCAGCTGTGTCGAAAGTGCCTAACCAAACTCTACATGCCTTGAATGGATCCCTTATTTCAGCAGCCCACTTGCCCCATGGCCTTTGCCTCACTCCCCTGTATTTTCTCCTCGGCTCGTCTCTGCAGGTTTCATTATATTCATATACGGGGGTGAATGCCATCCGTGTGGCTGCAGGTGTCATGGTGATGATGGATTTTCCTGAGGCTGTAGATATTGGGGGGACGAGTACATCATTAATCAGCATTTTGGTGCTCATGAGACAAGCATAAATCAAGCTCATGCAACCATAAGAGATGGCAGAAATTACGCGTATAAAGTTAATAGAGATTTGCGAAGACAGGGCAGACTATTATATTAAGGTACATGCAATATTATGTTTTCATTTAACCAGCTCCAGAATAACTCTCACCGTAAAACCAGAAAAAAAGAAGAAAGAAAAACTAGTTAGCTTACCTCTTCCAGCAGAAGATGAGCCCCCATGCAAGAAGTCATCGCCAAATGCTCTACCGTGCCTTTTATACTCTTCACTGCCGCCACCCCCTTCTTCCCTTTCTCTCTTCGCTGACAAATCACCATGAGCACAATTATCTTGATTATTTGGAAATGCTTCACTTATGCAATCAGAATCATCTGCAGGCACATTTCCAGCCACTACATGTGTCAAAGCAGTCACCATAACTGACATCTCTCTTTCCCTATTCAACCCAGAAAGCATTACTGGTAGCGGCCATTCTTCAACACTACCCGCTTCTTTTTTAACAATTTTATCTCCTTTGTTCGCCACTTTAGCTTGTACATGCAGCGACTTTGAAAAACTGTAGCTACCTAACCTGATGAATCGCAAAACAAAAAAGGGAAGGAAAGAATGAAAATTAATTAATATTCTACAAGTTTCAACTCTCCAGAACTAAGACCCTTTAAGAATGTCTTAAAGGAACCGAAAAAAGTCGTCTGTCAAAAGATATAACCGCCACAATTGACATGACATATTGTAATTCAAGTCGGTATTGAGGAGATACTTCTTCTTGATCGTGAAGGAATTAATTCGGTGTGTAAGATTAGTATATTTAATTATTTATTGTCGAAAATTCAATTATTGTTTCTTAGCTGCAGCGAGTGGCTAAGACATATCACGGAAGGTAAAAGCCAAAAGATGGTCAAAATCTGTGGTGTGAAGTGTGAACCTTGAAAAATAACACCCACAAATTATTTCAAGCCGGTGCTGAGATGAAGACTCTGACAGCCGACAAGTGTATGTCGGCCCACTCTCACCTTGAGGGTGTCCAGTCGGCCCAATAGCTTTTTTTCACTGTACAAATAGTCTACTCCCTACCCACATATCTGTTTGAACAAAAAAAAAAATCATGTCTTTAATCATTTATCTCTCCATCATGTTTTTCACACATGCATATTTGAAAATATCTTTGACATTTCTTCTGAATTAAACAAAGTCTTTAAATCATTCCTCCTTTTAAATAAAACACTTTGAAAAATTGATGTTCGGTCGATTGAATATCATTATCGAATTCAACCAACGATAATGTTTGGTTATTGTTTTGAAATAAAAAAAATATAAACAATAAAAATAGATGAGATAAGAAAAAAAACAAAACAAAGATAAAATTCTATTTGGTAATAGTGTATAAGATAAAATGATTATCTATGTATTTTGTTTGGTTATGACGGACATGACATAATAAAATATAAAAAAAAATTATTTTACCCTTAATATGTATTATTATCAAAATTTTATTTTTTAAAAAAAAAATTAGATATTGCACTTTAGTTTATATCAAGTGTTAAAATTAATAATATTATAATAAATATAATTATAAAACCAAGACTAGTATGGTGGGTTGACCCTGAATCAGGCCAATCTGGGGGCTGGACTAGTCTGAGTTTAAAACAAAATAGAGAAATGATTGACTTAACCTAACTTTTTCAAAAACCTGGGATAAAGCACGGATCAAAAACCTGTTAATTTATTTTGAAAATTTATTTTGGTCGAAACAAGGTTGTTTTGATACTACAATGACAATAACTTTTATTCTTACATTGACCCGAGTCAATCAGGGTTGACCCTCCTGACCCGTGTGATTCGAGCGTTGCTTCGAGTTAGCTCCCAAATCGAGTTTTAAAACTATGATAATAATTATTTTTATTTTTATGTTGACCTTCTTGACTCGGGCCTTGTCCCGGGTCAACCCTAGAATCTACTTTTAAAATTGTAATAATAAT
>Ga0307517_10004521_pt1 | contig 21339 bp, 9 predicted proteins | sample 23_EM_MG_FD_194515 | JGI IMG/M metagenome (GOLD analysis project Ga0307517, IMG submission 194515) | Populus trichocarpa ectomycorrhiza microbial communities from riparian zone in the Pacific Northwest, United States - 23_EM | ecosystem: Host-associated > Plants > Roots > Unclassified | place...
ATACCCTACGTGAGAATAACATATCAACAAATAATTAATAATATCTAACACTTAATCAAACACAGCTGTTTTTTCAAGGGGAATGATTAGAGATTCCAAACATATCATTTGAATTGGATTGTGATTCAGAACCCATTGGACTATAAACAAAGGCTCCCTTAGATTTGATAAGATGGCTGGTCAAAACTGAATCGAAGAAACCATCCAGAGACGATGGAGATACTCCCAAAGCAAGCAGACCCCATTGCTTATCCTTCGATTAGAAGCAAAGGACTCATTATTCTTGACTTTTCACCAAAACTTGCACCAGCTATTATTTAATGTGGTGGGTTCGTGCACATAATCCCGAGAGAGAATAACTCTGCTGCACACGTGTGTAAGTTTAATGAGACTACATCATCACAAGATCCCTCGATGGTTGTCTTCTTGTCTTAATTTAAGATTTTAATAATGTGTTTATTTCTTTTTAGTTTAACATGGATGTCCGGACCAGCTTGCGTGTACCTCGATTAATTTTATGGGTCCTGAAGTTAATGACCATGTAAGTCTCCAGTGGCCATCATATGAGCAATCACAAGGCTCGAACCTGAGACCACAGAGAAAGCAAATCTTTTGATCCCAAGCTCTTATCACTGGGTCATCACCTAGATGGTTTTAATAATGTGTTTTAAAAAATAATTCTTCTCGTGCTATCAAACACCTCGTCCTTGTCTTAACTTGAAGACTAAAATCTCAGTGCTGATCGCTCTCCTTGCTTTCATGGCCACGATTGTAGCGATGGTCTTTTCTTATGGCATTATAATTTGATAGCAAGACCCTTGGATTAGGCATTATTAGGCTTCGGCTAACTTTTTCTAGATATGTTCTTGTTACTTGCTGTCTTCTTCCGGGTAATAATTATCCAATAATCCAAATATCTAATTAATGTCGTCTTGGACGAAGGTGATGACAATATATATTAGCCTGGCTAGTGTTTATCTGAAAGAGTGGTGTTGTTACTTTCTTCCCTACCAATTATTAATTCCACTGTATTTATGATTCCAAGCTATTAATTAACCTTTTTTTACACTCCTAAGAAATATTATTAGTGTACATTCTTTCTTTATAACGAAAATGGAATACAATAATTTTGATTCTTATTTTTTTTATTGTTATTATTTTTGTTTTGAATCCTTTTTTTATATGATTGAATTTGTTTTTTTTTTTAATTTTATCCTTCAATATTTGATTAGTTGGAAATTAAGCTTTATAATTTTTTTAAATTGACTGATTGTAATCTAATAAATCGGATCTTGGTTTTAAAAAAATAATGCAGGTTGACATATATATTTCTTTAATTGGAGGGTGAGAGATAGTTTTGTCATCTATTAATAAAGATTAATAGCTAATTTTGCAAGCAGATCGTGCTTTTAGAAATTAAGACGGTAATCAAAGTTTGAGCTTAACAGTGATTTTAAGCTACCTAATTGATATCTTAAGCTATTGGAGAAGGAGAGTTACGTAATTGTTGAATCTAATACCTACCTAATTAATGGATAATAATTTCCTCTAAACCAGGTTGGAGCAAATTTCCTCTTGATTATTATATATATATATATATATATATGATAGGAGGAAGATTCCTCCGATCCCAGCTCATTTTGAAGGAAATTATTGTCTTTCTTTTCAATAACCATCAAAACTATTCTCCTTCTTCTTCTTCTAAAAAGATAAATTAAGTACCATCAAGACTAATCTGAAATTACTAGATGTTAACAAAATATATATGGTTGTTGCGCAATATATTTGGCAAATCAGTCATGCCAAGAATATTGAATGATAGAACCATCAGAGATCTAAAAGTAAGGGAAATATCGTAGGGTTGGGTAGCAATTTCAAGTGATGGTGCTCTTTCTCTTGCTTCACGGATCGTTTTCTTTTGATGGTTACTAAGTGCATGTATCTATAATAATTAATTATGTAAAGTGTATTTTAATTGAAAATATGATAACATATTATTTTTTAAAATAAATTATTTTTAATATTAACATATCAATATCATCAAAAAAACCTTAATTTAATATTTTTTTAAAATAAAAAACAATTTAAAAATCAAGATCTCCCCGCCAGCTTAATTAGACCCTCTCATAATTGCATGCATATAGCTAGTCACTACGATCGTAATCAGCTTCGGGCAATCAAAAATTGCAGTTAGAGATAACTCCACATGCTCAGCCAATCACACTAATTTGAGCCTTGTCGTTCTCGTTCATCTTTTCAAGTCCTGTGCCAGACAATCCTTCGCTATTTCAAGCTCTCTCGAATGGTGGGTCTGATCAATTGAGATCACTCCAATTTAATATCTTCCTAATGATGATTAATCGTTACTAGCTAATTTAATTTGTCCACATCTACGATTCTCCATCATGTCAATTGACTTTTTCGTTTCATTATTAAAAAAAACAACGAAGAAATTTTAAAAAAAACAGTATATATAGGACTAGCTACTACATCCATTAAAAACAAAAACAAAAAAGCAGCACTGTGACAGATTTTATTTTTAATGGCATAATTCTCTGTAAATACGACTGGAAAATTGTTATTATAGTGGTATTTCATAATTGTTATTGTTGTTTATTGGATATGAACGGTGCATGCCGAGTTCTGTTGATGATTATCAACTGTCAATGGAGCTTTTTCAATGCAGGTTCATCGAGTGTCTTTTTGGGTTAAGCTTTTGATGAGAGTTTTTTTTTATACAAGCCAGTATCGATCTCATTCATAGTCGTGATGGAATAGTTGTGCATAAAAAAAGTGTCAAATAACCATTTCATCTAAAAAATTAAGTTATTAGAAGAGACTGCGTAATATAATTTATACAATTCTCTAACATACTTCTTCAAATAAAAGTTATTTGGACTTCAAATTTATACGAATTCACATCACCTTATACTTTATTTTTATCAAATAAAAGGGATAGTGAGATTTAAACTCATGACCGCTTGGTCAACAAGGCTCTGATACCATGTTAAAAAATCAATTTAACCTAATAGCATATATAGGTTGTTAAGTTAGGTTCCAAGAAAAACTTTATAGGTTTTTGGTTCACACATTGGCATCCTGCACGCAGATGCGAATTAGGCAGCGCGCAACGGCTTTTGCAAGTCGTTGGTTCGACTTGGCACGATCTGAAACTTGGACAAAGGATTGTCCAAGACATGTGAGTGACTCAACAGATGATGCAGCAAGAGCTGGCAGATAGGGCTGTCAGGTGGGCACGCAGAACGTGGATAGTGGCAGTTATGGATATGCAAGATCATGGGATCATGGGGGCTGACCAGGGGCTGCTCTCAACCCACTAAGATCATGGGGGATCATGGGGGGAAAACTTCCCACTACTTGGTAGATAATGGGGTCACTATGTTCATGGGTGAATATGGGTGAGATAGTGTCCCACTACTTTCTTAAAAGTAGGAATGGGGGGTGTGCCTTATAAATGCTTGTCTATAAATGTTTGTCTATAAATGATGGGGCGGCATGTATGGGCATGCAACAGCATGCGTGGGGAATGTTCAGCATGTAGCGGCATGCAAGAACATGTAGAGCCCTAGTTAGAGATAGCTTGGTGTAGCATGCAATCTTTGTGCATAGCACACATACGGATTTGTGTATAGTTCCCTTTGTTTACGAGATCAATAAAGGTTGGGAAAAAGTTCCTGTAAAGCTTGTTGTGCACTTTGATTATCTTATTCTACTTGTGTATTCCGCTTACTTAGTTACTAGGCAAACACGAGTGGGATTGGCGAGAGAATGCTGAGTCTAATAAGGCACTAGGTTGTCGCACGGGTTTATTCGCGTAGCAAAAAATTACTCCGTGACAATTTGGTTACACTTATTCAAGTGAAAGTCATTTGAACTTGAAACTTGTATGTGTTTACGTTACCTTGTGCTTTATTTTTATCAAATAAAATAAGATGGTAAGATTCAAATTCATAACTATTTGGTCAACAAGAATTTGATATCATTTTACGGTAAATGTTTTAGGTAATTACTTGAAATTTGCCACTTTTCAACATGTTTGGCTAAACAGGGAACTGGTAGCTAGGTACGTGGAGTTTGTGGCATGGTTGTAATAATTGTTAAGTAAACTTTTAATTTCTAGCCACCCTGAAAAGTTGCAAATTTTAATAAATCATCGATTTCCATGAATAAAAAAGACTCACAAGTATAGAGAAAATGAGGACCGACTTATTGCACATGCCAACACCCATGCATTACCATTCATCATTCAACAATATTGTAATGAAATCAATGACAATTTACCAAAAATATATAGGGAGAGGGAAATTCATGGTATCACTATAGAGAGTTTGCTATTAATTATAATAATAAAATAATATTTCTGCTCATCATCAAATGACTAAATTCAAGGATAAAATGATTTTTTTCCATGGGATTCATATGCTATTCTCACTTTGAGAAAGGGTACAAAAGTATTTACAACTTTTTTGTAGATAGTGAAATACCTTCACTGCCCTTAGATGAAAACAATCAGATACTTTGTTATCAATGGCTTTTTTCAGATTTTATATTTTTTGCTTAATTAAATCATTAAATTACCTTTTATGTCAGAATTAATTAAGTCTTGCTTTGTGGGAATTTTTGTATTTTCCTTACTCTTAGCATAGTAAACTCACGGAATTACCCTTCATCTCATAATTAATTTAGGCTTGCTTTCGGCCATTTTCTTATTTTTCAAGTGGGTTTTTCTTTGTTATAACTAGCTTAGTAAAAGGGTAAGCTGGTCTTTCAAGATAATTAAAAAATATTAAAAACAAAGATCATCAAGCTCGTGGGAGATTATGTGGCGCTTCGGTGGCGAGTGCGGCATCATACGACGATCAAAAAACTACTTCCAATGTATTATTGGATTTCTCATGGCGTCATCTTCCATATAAGATAACACGTATTCGGTGTTAATGGATCGATTATCGTTCGAGTTATTTTAATTTTTTCTCTCTCTCTCCTTCATTAAGATTCGCACTTGGCTTTTAAAATATCAAGGTAGTCCCCTTGGTTGAGTTTATTTAGGTATCAGTCATCATTCTTTTGATTGTTTTACTTTTGTCCTTAGTTCTTTTATAAGTTTTTTATTTTTTTCAATTACAACCTTCAATCTAGATTTTTTATTTTTTTATTTTTCAAATTTGATCCTAATTTTTTTTCTTTTTTCTCTTACCTCTTTAGTAAATTTTCAATTTCATTTAATTTTAAATTTTTTTTAGATTTGGTCCTCATTCTTTTGGTGGTTTTTTCTTTTGATTATTTTGTGTAATTGATTTTTTTTATTTTTAATTTAGTCCTTCAATCCAAAATTATACACCCTATCTTCTTCTTCTTTTAAAAAATTGATCATCATTCTTTTAATCGCTATTTTTTTCATTATTTGTTGTGATTTTTTTTCAATTTCATCTTTTGACATTTGATGTTTTAAAATTTGGGCTTTATGGTTTTTGGGGTTTGGTGTTTCCAATCAAATGGTTTAGGTCACAGGTTTTATAAGCTAACACAGGTTCCCATCTTTTTTCTAGATTTATTTTCTTTTTTGATCTCATTACTAGATGTTGTTTTTTTTTAAAAAAAAATAGGCTTCATAGTTTTCTTCATTTTCCTTTTTAGAGTATTATCCTGATCTCATGACCTGATTCGTGGGTTTGGCTGATTAACCAAGGTGGATTTATGCCTCCTTTTGCCTTTCAATTATTGTTTTTTTTCTTTGTATCATTTTTTGTTATTGATTTTTTTAATCTTATCATTCAATATTTAATTTATTGAGAATTGACCTTCACAGTTTTTTCATATTTGGTACTTCTAATAAAATGGCCTGGGGCACAAGTCTTATAAGCTAACAAGAGTTATCTCGGTTTCATGACTTAACTCGTGGGTTTGGCGGGTTGACCTGTGCGGGCTCAAGTCCTTTTTTGGCTTATACTTGCAATTTTTTTTTAATCCTTTTCATCTTATAATTCAACATTCAACATTTTTTCAAAACAAATTTGGGTTTCGTGATTTTCTTTGTTTTACTTTTTTATCGGGATATCTCGATCTCATAACTTGACCCGTAGGTTTGGCTAGTTGGCCAGAGTAGGCTCAAGTCTTTTTTTGACTTATAATTGCTATTTTTTTTTATCCTTTTGTATGTTTGACTTCTTTTTTTTTAATTTAGTCTTTCAACATTTTGTTGGTCGAAATTTAGGCTTCAAGGTCTTTTCAAATTTGTTACTTTTAGTCAAATAACTCAAGTTATATATAGGCTTAATGGGTTAACATGGGTTGATATCATTTTTTATTTTCTTTTCTTTTCCTTTTCTTTAAAACACACTTACATCAACTAAACTCCATGTTTTTTCCTTAATTTTTTTAATCCGACCCGCAACAAAACACAGGTTACATAGCTAGTATTATATCAAATAGAATAGTGGGCATATTTATAAGATTTTATCTGGGTTAAACTTGGCTCAAGACTTGAGTTACATGTCGGATGAATTAATTCAGGTCATTACAAGTGTTTTTTAAGAAAAAAAAAAACTCTAAAACAATACTGTTTGAAGAAAAAAGATGAGATTTTTTTCAATAATTTTGCCTGGGTCAGGTCTCGAATATGCTGGTTAATGGATTGGTCAGGTCTAGTAAGTACCGAATCAACCAAATATCTGTGGTCATTTACGTTTAATTTGACAAACAATAATGTTTACGCAATTATTGATCATCTTGGACCGTAGAATTAGTGGTTACGTATGCAGATCGCAAAATGTAATCAAGGATGATTAGATGCTTTTGGACACATCAATTAATTAACCTTTTCATGAGAATCATTAGCCATGAATGCCTCTCAAGATCAGTAACCACGGCAGAAGAAAGAAAGGCTTTTAAAAAGAAGATTACATGAAATTATTGAAGCTTACAATCAAATGATTAAGAAGCCCGCACGTACAAACCAGGACGAAGAAACATGATCAAATTAATAACCATGCCCTCAAGCAAATGCGCATATATATATATATTACACACAAGCACGCCTATATATTATACACGCGCGCCCCTACACCTACACCTATACCTATATGTGTAAAATACAAAGAAAATATATGATCAATCTCAAAAAATTTAAAATTTAATTTTAATTTAAAAATTCATTTTAATTATTTTCTAATCCTTTAATTTAAGAAAAAAAAAAGAAACTTATATAAAAAATATTGAGGTAATCCGATCATAAAAAAGAATATGTGTTAATAAATTCCTTTTCCTTAGAAGAGTTGATTGGTTGTAGTCTAAGTCGATCAAAAATATCGTCATTTTAATAATTTTAAAAAAGTTATTTTTTATGCATTAAATTATGAATTTATAATCAAGATTTTACTTGCAAATAAAAAATACATTAACAGTGTATATTTTTTATATAGATAAAAAAATAATTCAAGCCGCATAATATCACAAAACAAATTGCCTAGTTCAGTACAAACAAGAGACATAAATCTGAGCCAAAGCTTTTATATATATATATATAATGTCAAGAATGCACGTGTGTGAAATAGCTACTTTTGGTTAATCATAAATGGCTTGACAAGATCTTTTTTTGTTTTTTTTTAATTTAGAAAATGGGGCTTGGTTGTGAAACTTAATTTGTCGGCAAGATGAATTTTCAGCCTTCGATAAAAACTGGTAAAGTATTTACGAGACGGATTGGAATTCCAGCCGTGCATGTTTAAAATGATAGATCAACTATCACTATCATCTTGTACCAGAAAATCTTTTTTTTATCATAAAGTTTTTTTTTATAGAAGATAATTACATTCATAACCTCTCAACCATCGTGACATTACAGTACTATTATGAAATCATTCGTATTTAAATTAATTATTGTTATTGTTATTATTATTATATTATAGTATAGTATAATATACTTTGTTTTGATTTGTTTTTTTATGGAGTTATCATAATCTTATGACCTTGATCTTGGGTTTGATCGATTAATTCAAGTTGACTCGGGTTATTTTTTTTTTTTCTATAAGGTTATTTCAATCTCATAACCTAAATCACGATCACGAGTTTGGCAGGTTAACTCAGATCAAGTTTTTTGTTATTTTTTAATTTGTTTTTTTTTCTTAATTTAATTATTCAACATTGGATTGAATGGGAATTGAGCTTCATAATTCATTCTGATTTTCTTTATATAGGGTTATCATGGTCTTACGATACGAGTCGTGGATTTGACAAGTTAACCCGGGTTGGCTCGGATTGATCCAATATATTGTTGTTTCAATATTATTTTTGAAAAAAAAATAGTCTTAGATTTTTATGAATCAAATTATATTTTTACCAGTTGTCAGTGTTGCTTTTGAACCCGTTAATTTGATGAAGTCAATTTCTATATAGACATTTTGAAAAACATTGATGAGGTTGGAAATTCAGTGCTATACTTAATTTATGTGAGATTTCGCACTCACTCGTGCATGGAACTCAAATTATTGCATCAACCAAACAATGATTATCAAATCGACTTGTTCTTTTCTTCAAGCCGACAATATTAATATAAAGTGTGACATTGCGAGTCTTTATTTGATTCAATTAGCGAAACCATTTGCCCTTTTCCTATTTCCGTTAATTTGCACGCATTGCCGATAGATATTGCAATATTGGCCATAGTTTTGAAACCGGCCCGGCCCGGTGGGTCGACTCGGGACCAGGCCGATCCGGGACTGGAACCGGGTCGGGTTTAAAAAAATAGAGGAAGTCAAAACCCGAGATGACCCGCCTGATTGACCCGGCGACCCGGCAAGACCAGATCAAAAACTTGGTTGCAACCCATTGACTTTTGTTTTTTTTACTAAAACGACGTGGTTTTGATTTAAAAAAAATCAGAATTGACCCGGGCGACTCGGTGACCCGGTCAAAACCTGAAACCCAATTCTTGGATCGGGTTGACCACCACGCCAAATTTTAAAACTCTGATATTGGCAAACTACTCAGCAGCAATACAAATTCAAGGTGATAATTATTGTGAAAATGAATAATGCTGGTGATACATAGATAAAAAAAAATCAAAATGTCTTGTAATATAATATAAACTAAATGAGGTGGTGAATTTACCATTTACCATCTAATCACCACCTCACAACACTATTCATTTCAATAATATTTATTTATTTTTAAAAATATATTATTTTTTTCAATTTTATATTTTAACATTTAATTTATTGGAGATTAGGCTTTATAATTTATTGTGGTTTACTTTATACGTGATTAGCTCGGGCTCATAACTCATGTCACGGGTTTAGCGAGTTAACTATGTTGACTTGTCATTGTTTTTGTCTTTTTTTAATTGAAATTTTCTTTTCAATTTTATTTTTCAACATTGGATTGATTGAGAATTAGACTTCATGATTTATTTTGGTTTGCGTTCTATGAGGTTATCTCTGTCTCATGACTCGAGTTGCGGGTTTGGCAGGTTAACCTAGTGACTGGAGTTTTTTTGTCTTTTTTTAATTGATATTTTTTTTTCAATTTTATCCTTCAGCATTAAGTTGATTATGAATTGGGCTTTGTGATTTATTTTGGTTTGCTTTATATAAGGTTATTCCACTCTAATGACTCAGGTCACCTATTTTTAGGGTTAACCCGTGTAGACTGAGGTTGTTTTATTGTGTCATGTTTCTATATTGATTTTTTTTTTCTCATTTTCAACATTCAACAATAAGTTTATTGAAAATTAGACTTCATAATTTGTTTTGATTTGCTTTATATGTGGTTATCACAGTCTCATGACCTTGGTTTCGAGTTTAGTAGATTAATCTGGGTTGACTCACGTTATTTTTTTGTTTATTTTCTATGAGGCTATGTTAATCTTATGACCCGAGTCACAAGTCTGACAAGTTAACTCAAATCAAATTGTTTTTGTTATTTTTAAATTTATTTTTTCCAATTTCATCTTTCAATATTTGGTTGGTTTGGAATTAGGATTCATAATTTTTTTTTCTTTCTATAAATTTTTCTCAATCTCATTACCCGGGTCACAGGTTTAGCGAGTTAACCTAGGTTGACTCAGGTCACTTTTTATCTTTTTTAATTTCATCCTTCAACATTGGGATTGTTTATCCCAAATTTCGGGTTAACTCAAGTTTTTTTTTGTTCATTTCTTAGTTTAATTTTTTTCCCCAATTACATCATTCAACATTTAGTTGATTTAGAATTAGACTTTTTTTTTCTTTTTTGCTTTCTATGAGATTATCTTGGTCCCATTACATGGATCACGGATTTGGTCGGTTAACCCAAGTTGACTCGAGTTGTTTTTATATTTTTTAATTGATATTTTTTTTAAAATTCATCATTCAACATTGTATTGGTTAGGAATAGAGCTTAAGGATTTGTTTTGATTTACTTTATATGGAGTTTATCTCTGTCACATGACCTGGGTTGCAAATTTGACATGTTAACCCGAGTTGACTCGAGTTGTTTGTTTTTTTTAATTGAATTTTTTTCAGGTTCATTCTTCAACATTTGTTTAATTGAGAATTGGGTTTCATATTTGGTTTTGATTTGCTTTCTATAAGGTTATCTTGATCTCATGATCCGGATCACGGATTTTGCAGATTAACCTGGGTTGATCCACTATGTTTTTGTCTCAATATTTTTTTTAAAAAACATGTTTTCTTTGATTTGTTTTTAGTCAAACTAATTTTTAAATGGTTTTTCGAGTTGTCTTTAGAGTCATCAAGTTGACCCGGTCATATTAGGCCAGCCCTCATACAATTTAAATTCATTTATAATAGAAAACATGTTAGTAACACCTAGATATTTTTTTACATTAAGAAAAATAATTTGTCTGTAGCGTAGCGCGGACAATGATCTAATTATACAAATACTCAAAGGAAATGATGATTTCATGTAGAAATGGCATGATTGTTAATCTTGCCAAATTTGTTACTGTAGTGATACTGTAGCGTGATAAAATTTTAATTTTTAGGTTTTTTAATTAAGAAAACAAGTTTTTCTTATATTTTTTTCTTTATACTTGATATTTTTATAATTTTACACTTGGCTAATTTATTATCATTTTTTTTCTTATCTTCATTTTTCTGTTATATTTTTTTAGTTTTTCCTTTTTTGTCTTTACACTTTTTTTTGGAAAAAAATATTATTTTTTTATTTTTTACACTTTGAATATTTACCACTCTACACTTAGCCTATTTATACTATTTTTTTTTTGTTCGAATCTTTATTCTTTTGTAATTTATTTTTTATTTTTTTCTTTACACTTTTTTTAAAAAAACTTATTATAAAAAGAATAAGAAAATAGTATTTTACTGTAGCAATTGCAAAATTATTCTATTATTCTGCTACACTAATAATTAGCTTGAGATCTTACATGTTTTCATTAGCACATATAATCTTTAGTATATTTTATTACATATAAGCATCGATTTTTTTATTTTTAGTAATATTGTTTTACTCAATGTAAAAAAATATTAATAATATTTATACATTAATTCTTTTGTGATAGAAAAAAAAAATATTTAACTTGCAACGTGACAAGTTAAATAGATGTATTAACACTTTTTTATTTATTTATTGATACAGATAATTCTTGATTTGTTTAATTAAATACATGCATAAAATTTTTTATTTATAATTATAATCTAAAAAAAACATTTAAAAAACTTGCATATTTATTTATTTTTTTGCTAAAAAATTATGGACCCGCAACGAATCATTAAAACTAGTCATACCGTGCCTTTCCTGTAAGGCAATTTATTTTGAACTCTTGAAGTTGTTGGTGGGATTAAATATTATTGCCCCAAATAGTAAAAACTCATTTTGAAATGAATTTTTGTAAGCTGATTTGATGGGTTTTTTTTTTAAAACAAAAACAAAAAATAGTTCAAAGAAATTAAAGTAATACTTAAAATTCATCAAACCGCGTGATATATAACTGTATCTTTACGCAAGCAGTGGTCTAAATATGACGCAAACCGAAGCCAAAAGGAGGGCATGCAGAAGAGAGAAGACCATCGAAATGAAGCTTTAGCCAATAGCTAAGCAGTTTATCCAACTCTGATTGGGAGGTCATGTCAATGGCACGTGTGTTTAGATGACCTTCTACGCTAGACTCTGCTGCTACTGCACTGTAATTAACAGTGGCCATTCCGACGATGGCATGTCCATAGCAGTAACAGAGAGACGACCAGACTTTTCTTGAGTGCGAGTAAAAATCTCCTTTCAGAATAAGAAATTCTCCATAGCCAACTTGATTCTTGAAGATTTCTCGATTAAACAATAATATTCACTAGAAAATTATGAGTTCCCAGTTTCAGTTTTTCTTCTGGGAAGTTATAATGGCTGCCCATCGCCCAGTTCCTCCACTGAAACGTATGGGCATTTCAAGGCTTTGCGCAGGGTAAAAATAGAGGCCATTGACTACTGAGAAAGACTCTCTCTCCTTTTTTTCACTTCTTTCCCCGTTTCTTCAATGCCTGTGCGAGGGACAGTGCCGAGTGTGGGGGGCCTAGATATGCTTGGGACAGTGTCAACGCCACCTTCACTCCTAAGCACTGTCCCCCATTACTCTCTGCTTCGCTTTCTACTCTCTACTCTCCGGGCCATAAGTAGTGCTGCTTCTAAATCTTGTACAGCTAGTTTACCACTACATTTATACGTTATTTCTTTTCACGATTAAAAGAACAATACCAAAATATTTTTTTATTGTAAGGATATATCAAAAAATATTCCAGAGTAAAAAAGAAGAATAAGAATTAGTTCTAATAGGAAGAACAAAATTGAAGGACGGTCGTAAAAAAATAATTAAAAATCAACTCAAATAAAATAAATAGGAATAAAAAAAATAGGAACTAAATCTGATAAATAAAAAAATTAAAGGAAGATGAAATTGAAAAAAAAATCTCAATTGTATAAATTATTAGAAATTAAACAAATAGTGATTAAAAAACAGAAATTAAATCTGAAAGAATAATAAAATAAAGAGTTGTTTTAAAAAATTAGAGGGTTAGGCGTAAAAATCGAGGTGGAAAGAGAAAAGAAAAAAAAAAGTTCTTGACATAAAACCGAAAGTCACTAAGCTATATGCATCGCCTAAGAAGAGAGGGTCCACTGAGATGATTATAAAAACATCAAAGAACGTTATTTTTAGCCATCGTAATCCGTTGTACGTACTACTTGAATATGACGGAGTGGTGGACGTGCTAGCACATATGGTGCATTTGGTCTTTTTAATTATATTTTATATTTATTAAAATATCAAATTCTCTTTTAACCAACTTGATTATAACTAAAAAAACTAGAACAAAAATACAAAAAAGCTCTTGGATGCTAATTAAACAAAAATATGCTTTCAATAGTAATTTAATCATTTCATTGTGCTTTTAAATTGCAAAAAGATTTACTTGTCCTTGATCAATCTAATAATGACTAATAAACCTTGTAGAAAGACTATATTACCCCTAATAACCAATTCATTAATTTTTTTAGAAAGGGTAAAATGATCATTATATAGTTTCTATGAACAATAAATTCTCTCGCAAACAATGTTTTTCCCTAAAAGCATTTCATTAATTTTTTCAAAAAGGGTAAAATAATCATTATATATTTGGTTGGTTTGAAATTAGGATTCATAATTTTTTTTCTTTCTATAAAATTTTTCCAATCTTGTTACTCGGGTCACGAGTTTAGCGAGTTAACTTAAGTTGATTTTGGTCATTTTTTATCTTTTTTAATTTTATTTTTTAACATTGAGATTGTTTATTCCAAGTTGCAGGTTAACTCAGTTTTTTTTTTTTTTTCATTTCTTAATCCTTCAACATTGGTTTTTATTTCATATACATACCTCTCCATGTATCATGCCACATTGCCATCCCTGTAAATGCTACCAGCTCTACTAGTTCAGAAAACCAAGCAAAAGAACATGTATTCACATCCTCGGTTGAGATTATTGAGAGAAAACTAGAAACTTGAGTAAACGAATCTTCCAAAGCAACTTTGCGTGTTGCCAAATGCATGAAAATAAATTTACAAGAAAGGCCAAACACAGCCCATCCCTGTTCAAAGCATTACTAGATTAAGCAATGCTGTGGACATATTATGTGAGCATAAAATGCTAAATTTGATGGAAATGTATCGAAGATGAGAGAAGAAGATAAAAGATCGATGATGATCTGTTATCAGCAACAGCAGCGGCACTGCTGAGGAGAGCAAGGAATAAAATAGTGGAGGATGACATAGACACCCCTTTGAAGGGCAATACAAGTCCAAGGCAGCCATCATCACCATGCCCACACAGCATGCTGTAAATGGAATTCAAAACACCCTTCTCGCGTGCACGTAAAGAGAGCCAGAGAATAAAGCTTTTTATTATACTTCCACCTAGCTCCTTGCTTACGCGAAGATTATTTAGGGTTTGCCTCTGAGTTTTAATTTGGAATTAAGTAAATCATTATTTTTATGTGAATAAGATTATTATTAAGTTATGTGAGCACAAATTCAAAGGGTATGGACTCATAGCAAGCTGCATGTAAGGTTCGTAGCCTTGTGGCCCTTTTCCTGCTTGAAAAACTTTCTGTTTCCTGCAAATCTTTTTGCAAGGAGACGATGATCACTAAAGTAATACGCTCTGGACAACAACTACCGTATATGACAAACTACGATTTTCTTTATGACATAGCGAAAGCCACTCTTTTTGAAGCTCATCCGAGAGCAAATCATCATTACAAAACAGAGGGAGAGAAACACAAAAGCAAGTGATGGTAATGGATGAAGCGACGAAGGCAATAAAGCAAGGTATCGGTCAAAGTTTCATACATGAATACAAGAGGAATTAATGGAGGATTAGAGGGGACTGTTTCATGTGCAAGCGTTAACCATGTGATCCCAGTTCCATTTGCCTGAGACAGAGAAATTAAGATAACCCTTTTCCAGAAAAATAAAAAAAAATATTTATGATTTTTATATAGACACCTCATTGACTCAATATTTATTATAAGAAAAAAGGTGGGGCTAGTATTGTCTTTTCAAGATTGGCCTCTGCTGTAGCAAATGTAATGGGTGCCCAAATGGCCAAATTGTTGTGCTGTTGGGTGATGATGTCCATAGATCATGCCTTCCCTCCCCCTCTCTCCTATTTAATCCAAACTGAGTGACACTCTCCATACTCAGCTTCGCGCACACACTAGAAAGTGCAGGCCCATTTGTTTGCTTCACTTCTGCTTCTTCTTCCACCAACAAAGGCCATGGTCATGGCTGAAAAACAGATCTTTGTTTCCATTGTCTTTGTTTTGCTCTTAGTTGTTTTCTCTAGTGCTAGTCATCACCACGCAGTGAATGAAGAAGAAGAAGCAGACAGGATATCCTCACTTCCTGGCCAGCCTAAGGTCTCTTTTCAACAATTCTCTGGCTATGTTACAGTAAACAAAGCTGTTGGTAGAGCTCTCTTTTACTGGCTCACCGAGGCTGTCCATGACCCCTTGTCTAAACCCTTGGTTGTTTGGCTCAATGGAGGTTAGACCCCCCTCTCCTCTCCTCTTTCTCTTTCTCCACAGGTCTCTTTGCATCACTAGTTTGATTTTCTGTCATTGTTATATATCGGTCATTAGGGATATTGCCTCGTCGTGTTCTCAAGAAAACATTAGTGGGATATACTTGTGTCAACATGCATTTTCTTGTATTTGGTACAAGAATTACTCCAGCCCTTGTTTCTCCTTCTATATCTAGAAATAGACATATATCAGAAACTTTCTTTGTTGCAGGCATGGAAACGAATGGTGAAGATTTTTAGAGACTTCTTCTATATCTTTTGGAACTATGAGTTTCTATACACTGCACTATCAATTTTTAAACACCTCTTTTCTTTTCGTTGTTTTGTTTGGAACTTAAAACTCATCCAAAAAGAGGCATGGAAGTTTAACTCATTTAGTTCTCTCTCTGGTTAATCTGCGATGAGGTGCCTTTACTTTTTATGCAGCAGGCAGAAACTAGTGAGAAGAGAAGAAAAAAGGCGCAGTGGTCAGTGCCCACATGAATGGCCTACCAATGGCTAAAAATGATGACCCAACTACTAATAAATGATAGTAGAATGACTAGGCGCATTCCCACCCTTGTTAACTACCAATGAGGAAACAGAAGATTTTGACACCTTGAAAAGGCTAAAAAAATGCACACAACACTCCAAAAGATAGAGTAAATACGTATGCGTCTAGGTACATGTACAGGATGCCGATTTAACTTGAATTTAAATGAACTTTTCTGGATAATTATATAAAATTTCATTTTAGATTAATAATGAATATTTAAATGGATATTTGAAACCATCAATCGATAGAATATCTAATAAAATATGTAATGGGTGAAATAGAAAGAGAGATAATTGCTCGAGAGCAACCAGGAAGAGGCCTCATTATTAGGTTACAGCAATTACGACTTCATTTAGTCCTCTCTGTCAGCTTGTGCAGGTGCACCATTAATGCATTAACTAAACCAACAAATTATAGCATAACCCAGTCTGTCCTCGCTTGCTAAACCACACTCGTCAGCTCAAGTTTCAGTACCGACTTTGAAAATTAAGTCTCTACAATGCAATCCTTAGATCACTCTGTATATTGGGTTGAGTCTAAGAGAATCTTTGCATATTAAGGCAAATACATGATGTGGAGTCAGATTTGTTGGCACGATCTCTGACCATTTCTAACAAACCCGCATGATCTGGTATGTTTTTGAGACCCATCTCTTCTACGTCATGGTTTTAATCTCTTTTCCTTTTACTTGTAAATAAGCAGGTCCTGGTTGCTCTTCTGTGGCGTATGGTGCTTCTGAGGAGATAGGCCCATTTAGAATCAACAAGACTGCCTCGGGATTATACCTCAACAAGTTTTCATGGAACTCTGTGGCCAACCTCTTGTTCCTGGAAACTCCTGCTGGTGTTGGCTTCTCTTACAGCAACCGGTCCTCTGATGTGCTTGACACTGGCGATGTTCGCACTGGTAGAAGTCATTTTATGCCAGCGTTAGATAAGTTATTGCTATGTTTGCTTGTAAAAGAAGGTGTGCATATAGGAGATTTCTTAGGCCATGATTTGAAAAACCAGCCACCTCGCTACAATTAATATTATAATGATGATGCCATAGGTCCTAGAGCTTATCATTGGTAGTAAAGTAATTTCTTTGATCAACTTAGATTTAGCAAGTTAATCACTGCTTTATGATTATGATTCGTACAAGTAATACTTTAACATGATATGCCCATAATTACATGATTCGGTCAGTTCAACTCGGTGATCATCAATCCGTCCTAAACAGGGTTAGTGAAGATGTTTAAGGGAAAAAAAAAACTTGGGTTGATCCCATTAATCAACCCATTTGACCGGTAACTGGATCTTGGGACGGGTCGACCATGGGATTGAGTCTTATTATTATTGATATGCCTCCATGTATAATTGCATATTGTTAGATACACGGGCCTTGGTCCATGTTATCATTGCCAGCCAGGGGAAGCTTGTTATAGTATTTTAATCCTTGCAGGACTACTATAGTTTGTGTATTGTCTGTGATTGAAATATGATGTAAACCGTTCGACGTACTAGTGCACTTCATGAATATCTGAAATAGGAAATTTTACAAGCCATATGATGAGCATGCTTCGGTCTTTGCAGTTGTATTTATTGCGATTTCAATCTAATTTGTAATAATGATCAGCCATGGACTCACTGGAGTTCCTGCTTGGATGGATGAATCGCTTCCCGCGATTCAAGCACCGGGAAGTGTACCTTACTGGCGAGAGTTATGCAGGCCATTATGTTCCTCAGCTGGCTAGAGAAATTACAAAGTACAATAAAAGGTCCAAGCATCCAATAAATCTCAAAGGATTTATGGTAACTTTTTATCCCCACACTACCTATAAGATCCATTTGCATTGCTTTGTTTTCAGTTGTGTGTTATGCACAATCACAACCAGACGAAATCATGGGCTGAAGTTCTATTCCTAGAAAATGGTTTTCTTTGCTGATTAAGATCACAGCTTCCAGGTCCCATTCATCAGACAATTAGAAATGCTGTGCCTGTGCCTGGTTTTGTAAAACGTTAAAGTGATTTCACTTATATAATCTATAAATTGTATATTCATCAGACAATTAGGTCCCCGTGTATTGCATTTATATAATCTATAAATTATTATGAAATGGATTCCAGGTTGGGAATGCAGTTACAGACAACTATTATGACAACCTTGGAACAGTGACATACTGGTGGAGCCATGCAATGATCTCTGATAAAACATATCAGCAGCTCGTCAACACTTGTGATTTTCGAAGGCAGAAGGAGTCAGACGAATGTGAATCATTGTATAGTTATGCCATGGATCAAGAATTTGGCAATATTGACCAGTACAACATTTATTCACCCCCTTGTAACAACTCTGATGGCAGCACCTCCACTCGTCACACTATTCGATTGCCTCACCATCCCCATAAGGTATATATATAAATCAAGCTTTAGCAATACTGACAAGACTGGTATTTCTGGGTAGATTTTGTCAAAAAAAAAAAAAAAAAACCATATGCTATATGCTTAGGTACAAAATGATTGATATATCTCCTATTTTTTCTATAACTATCAGGTTTTCCGACAAATATCTGGCTATGATCCTTGTACTGAAAAATATGCTGAGATCTATTACAATAGGCCGGATGTGCAGAAAGAACTTCATGCCAATGTGACCAACATTCCATACAAGTGGACTGCTTGCAGGTGAATTACCAGAGCTCTAGGCAACTGCACTGACAAAAAAAAACAAGGGAATCCATGCATTTACTTCAAGAACTAAACTGATGTTTTTGCTTATACAGTGAGGTCCTAAATCGCAACTGGAACGACTCGGATGTTTCAGTTCTCCCAATTTACAGAGAAATGCTTGCTAGTGGATTGAGGATTTGGGTATTCAGGTGAGATATTTGTCTTGGTTAATCCAACGACTCTACAGAATTGTTTTTCATATTTAATTTTTAACAGTTAATCACTTTTTTTTTCTCCTATCGATCCACTGCAGTGGCGACGTCGACTCAGTGGTCCCAGTTACAGCTACTAGATTCTCCCTTGCAAATCTTAAATTAGAAACAAAGATCCCATGGTATCCTTGGTATGTTAAGAAGCAGGTAAGGATTCTGTCCCATGTTCTTTGTTTATGTTATACTGGAATTGATTGAATGTTGTGATAATATGCTTATAATCCGACTAGGGAAACCTGCAAGAATTAGTCCTTGTTTAATATATTTCAACAGATTGATAGGATACAAAGTCAACGAGATCGAGGCTAACAAACTTTGTCATTTACCAGAATCTAACACCATTTGATTATTATTTTACTTTTTAAAATTTATTTTTAATATCAGCAAATCAATCTCGGATGATACGAATCTTCAAACTAACTAGATATGGAAATGAATCTGTATGTTAAGAAAGGGAAGGGTTTTTGAATTGTTGTGTTTGGATGTTTGTGAAGGTGGGAGGCTGGACAGAGGTATACGAAGGGCTGACTTTTGCAACAGTGAGAGGGGCTGGCCATGAAGTGCCACTTTTCAAGCCCAGAGCAGCTCTCCAGCTATTCAAATCATTCTTGAAAGGGAATCCCCTTCCTAGGTCTTGAAATAAAACAAAAAAGGAAAGAAAAATCTCTCCAATTTAGTAAAACATAGTTTCTTTCGTGTTGTTATTGTTGCAATGTAGACAGAGATTTTATTTAACCATTGAGGAATTTCGGTAGGAAGAAAGAGTTTGACTGTGTAAAAGCAGGGAGAGGCAGATGGAATGGAGAGGGTTTTGCTCTGTGATTGTGCTTTAGTTCGAATCCAATCCGTTCCTTTTCTTTACTGGATAAAAAAATTATTTTATCTATTTTTAATTGATTTTTTTTCTGCATAAACCCTAATCTAATCCCTACCCTTTTTAATAAAAATTATTTAGGATAAATAATTTGTTCTATGTGTTTTTTATTCTCAATACTTATCTATATTTTTAAATTAGTTCTATATCACACAAACATGAACCCTAATCCCATTCCTATTTTTTTCTAAACAAAATTATCTTCTTGTGCAGAATAAAAAGTTTGTTTTATTTACTATTTATTTTTAATATTTACCTATTTATCATAACTTTTTATTTTTTTTCCAAATCTTGGGTTATCAAAATAACTGATTTACAAACTTTATTTTATTCCCTAATCAGCTTAAGTATTATATTAAATCTTAAATTAAATTAAAAAATAAAAATAAAAATCAATAGATCATGTTATTTCTAGCTTATTGAGTTGTGTCAAGCTTGTTTGAAAGAATGGTTGTTGTTGTTTTTTAAAGTATTTTTTTTCATGCCGAAATATATTAAAATAATATTTTTTTAAAAAAAAAATTATTTTTGAGATCAGCGTACCAAAACGATTAAATATATATAAAAAAATTATTTTTTTTAGAAACGCAAGTTAACCCGCATTTTCAAGCAGTACCCCCATCAACTTTGAATTTTTAAAAAAAAGTTTAGTCATATTATTTTTAAAATTTTTTTTTTTAGAATACGCTATTTAAAAACAAATTCAAACATTGACTGGTCAGCTTTTTCTTGATTGAATTGTTTTTGCCTTGATGTCTATCTACTTTTTGTATGGATGTCGTGGAAGAATTATTTATATTAACATCATTTTCCAGTCCATGACATCACTTTTGCTTCTTCTTCTTCTTCTTTTTTTTTTAAAAAAATTATTATTATTCTAAACAAGGTACTTCAATCTTTTTAGAGATTGATGTTCCTTGGGACGTTGGCTCTTTGTGGAAAAATTTATTTCAAGAAAAAGATGGATAGATATCACAAGTATTGGTAATAATAAGAAACAGTCAACTCAATCCTAGCTCTTAGATTTGCATTTATTATTTAAATAATCATAAATTTAAGTTTTTTCATGATCACTTGATATTTATATAGTTATTAATTTTAAAATTTATAAAATTAGTTAAAATACATTCAAGTTCATTTGAACACTCACGTTAATCACAAAAACAAAACAGTTAATCTTGAAGGGTATAATTCAACTAGTCAGGTCCTAACTTTGCTCCTCAGAGGTCACTGGTTCGAGTACCACAAATCTCAAGACCACTAGAGGCTTACATGGTCGTTAATTTCAGGGTCCCAAGGGATTAATTAAGGTATATGTAAGCTGACCTGGACACCTATATTAGCAAAAACTAATAATAATAATAATAATAATAAACAACCAAATCACTAAACTTTTTAATGAGGTTTAAAAAAAATTTAAAAACAT
>Ga0307517_10004523_pt1 | contig 21336 bp, 29 predicted proteins | sample 23_EM_MG_FD_194515 | JGI IMG/M metagenome (GOLD analysis project Ga0307517, IMG submission 194515) | Populus trichocarpa ectomycorrhiza microbial communities from riparian zone in the Pacific Northwest, United States - 23_EM | ecosystem: Host-associated > Plants > Roots > Unclassified | place...
CCCGACTCTTGTCCAGCGATGATCGGTCTTGCTATCCAGCCTCGAACACGTTTGTCATCCAGGTTGTGACCAGGAACCTGGGAATGTCAGATGGATCGGCTTCCCCGCGGTTGGGGCCATGCTGGAACTTGGATCTTCCTCATGTGGGCTGAGTCAATAGAAACAATATTGTCTGCAGCGCTAGATAGGCCGCTGGCCACGTTCAGCCATCACTTTTCCGGTCACCACGCAGCTACTCTTCTCTTACGTAACCTCAACTTACTTCGGGTGAATCTTCAGGCCCTCTGTTGCCAGCGGTGTGCAGGTGAGTGCCCTTACGACGTACGCACTTCTGGATTTGACTTTCCGAAAGGTTGGAACTGTGGTATTTTCGACCCTAGTGCTTTTCAGTCTCATGGAATTATTGGCTCACCCGGTTATCCCGGTCAACGTACCACCGAACCTCGACGCGTACTTCAACAAACATGGCGACTGTGAGCGCGACTCGATTTTCGCTCTGCCATGAACCACCTACTCACTTTGGTATCTCAGCTGACCTCTGGGAAGCGAACATCCCGCGAGCGTATACGGGTCTAGAACCGACATCTACGACCACCACTACCGTCAATGGGCCGGCTCACACTGCAACTTCCTACGATTACATCGTCGTTGGCAGCGGGGCTGGTGGTTTAGTCGTTGCCGATCGACTTTCCGAGGCAGGAAAGAAGGTTTTGGTCATTGAGCGCGGTGGCCCTAGTACTGCAGAGACCGGGGGGAACTATGTTCCACCGTGGGCTGCTGGCACTAACGTAGGTTGCGCCTCCGTTGCTTCCACTAAATAGTCCTGACGCACATATCCAGCTCACCAAATTTGATGTTCCCGGGTTGTATCCATCGATGTTCAGCGACCCGAACCCATTTTGGTGGTGTGATTACCCAAATGTATTCGCAGGCTGTCTCGTTGGAGGTGGAACTTCCATCAACGGAGGGTGAGTTGGCATGACTCGCTGGTTATCCCACCATCTTACCATCGACCAATAGCCTTTACTGGTACCCACCAGATATCGACTTCGCCGCTTCGGGTGGATGGCCAAAGGGATGGCAAGATCACCAACCTTACACAAATAAATTGAAAGCGCGTCTCCCCTCGACGGACGCCCCTTCTCCGGACGGTAGACGTTATTTACCCGAAACATTCAATGTTGTTTCCAGTCTCTTGAAGTTCGGAGGCTTCCGCGATGTCACCATCAATTCCGTTCCAAACGACAAGGATCGAGTCTATGGGTGGAGTGCTTATAATGTACTGTACTTCGTTTATTCCCCCAAGGCCACATCTTGACTTTCGACTCAGTTCCAGGGCGGGAAGCGTGCAGGACCGGTTGCTACGTACCTCCGCACGGCGAGGGCCAGGAGGAACTTCAAGCTGCAAATGTGGACTACGGTTCACAGCGTCGTTCGCAATGGTTCCAAAATCACCGGGGTCCGCACGAACGACACTAGCTTGGGGCCGGATGGTGTCGTTCCTCTGACGGCGAAGGGGAGAGTCATTCTCTCTGCCGGTGCCTTTGGTTCTCCGAAGATCCTGATCCAGAGTGGGATTGGCCCCTCCGACATGATTCGGATCGTGGAAGGGAATGCAACCTTTAGCCAGTACTTGCCGCCGTCCTCTCAGTATATCAATCTCCCCGTGGGCTTCAATGTTTCTGACCATCCTGCCATCAACGTGAGTCAAGGTTACCCGAGGGCTCGTGTTCCCTCCGCTACTGTGTTTGACTGAACAATAATCTCAGTTGGTCTTCAAACACCCGTCGGTCGACTCCTACGACAATTGGAGTCGGGTCTGGACGAACCCAAGGCCTGCGGATGCCCAGCAATACCTGGCCAATCGAACTGGAGTTTTTTCCATGTCCTCTCCACGAATCAATTTCTGGTGGAAAGTTGCTTGCCCCGACGGAAAGACGAGATATGTACGATGTTTTGACAGGAGTGCCCTTCGTAAAATATCTGACAAAACCCTGTGCAGGTCCAAGGAACTGGCAGTCCCGGTGGTTATGATGACCCCAATGCGTTCTCGATTGCCATGTACCTGACTACCGGTGTCACCTCACGCGGTAGGATCGGTCTTGATGCCGACCTGCGACCCAGGTCATTGCAGAAGTGCGTGGTTATGGTTTTATATGACTCTTTTACGGCACTGACTTCCGCGCAGTCCATGGTTCACGGATCCAGATGATAAGGCTGCACTTATCGTCGGCATTAACGAACTTGTCAAAAACGTTGGCAAGGTGGCAAACTTGACATCGGTTGCTCCCGACTTGACCAATACTACTATTCAAGAATACGTCGATGCGTACCCGCCGGTCAGTATCCAAAAGACCCGCGCTGAGCTACTTCCCTGACGTGGTCCCCTTAGGGTTCGTTGGGCTCCGGTCACTGGGCTGGCTCCAATACTATTGGAACAAGCAGGAAGAAAGCCGTCGTCGACGTTAATACCAAAGTCTTTGGTACTAATAATTTGTTCGTTGTCGACGCCTCAATTATCCCTTCCCCACCCATGGGTAACCCACATGCGATGATCATGGCCATGGCCGAACAGGCAGTAGCCAAGATTTTGGCGCTTTCTGGTGGTCCGTGAAGGACCCCAGCTTTTGGGTGTCGCTGAGAAACCTCTGCCTCTCTTGTACAAACACAAGGGCAAGGGGCATTCTGCAGCCTGCCGAGTTGATATGCTTTGGATTATTTACCTTCTTTGATCTATCCCTGTAATACGCAAACGTGCTCCGAGAATTATATGTTCCGCAATGATATGTTCCGCCGAAACGAGTCTCGGGGCTATCTGAATGAGCAATAATCATCCGACATCTGCAGAATCGTACACGGCTGGCAAGTAGACTAATGAAAACAGGCTTAGCCTCACTGCACAACGGTGCCGGTACAATTACGATTGCGTATTTTTTTTAAATTCAGATTTATCCCGCAACTGGTAAACTAGTACATGTACGGCGTCTTATCTCTCTAGCACACAGCTAATACGTCTTCTTACGATTGCGTATGTTCAGGCCGATTCACACGCGTCGTGGTCACTTGTGAGCGAATTCGTTCTTCGCGGACATTACAGCGTGACTGGGTTGTTTTCACCGGTTCTGAAACCTAACAAGTTGCCATGCGGCACATGCACTGGGGTCCCTCGGGCTGCACCGTGTGGATCATTGTGACTTTTCCCGAATCTTGCACCGCTGAATCCATGGGGTGTCCCCGCCGCATGTCTTGGCAGTAAAATTGGGATCGTGACCATATTCACACAGAAGATCATTCCATCCCCCAACACACCAGAATCCTCCGGATCACTCCACCCAATGAACCACTTGATGCTCCGGGACGCAGGTTTACTGTCTTGCCCCAGAATTCCGGCCTCTCCTGCGCTAGGCTGGTACTTCAGTACTTCAGCCTTCGGACGAGATCCTTGCATCTAGGATGGGACGCCGTTCTCTGTCGCCTTCTTTACGCTAATTGATACTTCTGACGCTATATTCTGGAAAAAGGAAGACCGGTTCCCTGTGAGTATATTGTAATGTTCACCGCCAATGGCATGAATCTCCTGATCTCACGAAGCAAGGTGATCGTGTGCTCCCAGGGACCGGACGAGTCGTGAGCCGAGAATTGCGGCGCTGGCACCCCTATCCTTCCGGAGAGTGACTGGTCTGCCCTCTCTCAGAGGGTAACCTATGATATATGATAGGTCGTCGGCTGGTGGCGCAACATAAAGTCTCTCCTCACCCCTTCGAAGATTGATCGTATCATCAACAGCTCGTGGAAAGTCTGATATATGCTGGTGATTGGGATGCTTCCTTGACAAGGGGCCCCCCTGTAACCCAGCACAACTCATTGTAATTCTTTGTAACTCCCTTGGGGGGCGCTTGGGGCTGGACTATGTATCGCGATACAACGCGTTGTACCCCCCCCTGACATATAATCGCGGAGTTATAATCGATTACCGGACTTTCCACGATTTGCTGGTTGGTGGCCTATCAAATGGCCTACGATTCACCTTTAAACAGCGTGGGGTCAGACTTCTTACCCTTTGTTCTGGCTTCACCGCCCAGTTCATATCCCTCTTCCACACCCCACACGGGCTCCTCTATATCTACTCGATGCATCTGCGGTCCTTTGTCGCTCTTTTCCTCCTCGCCCATTCCGCTCTCGCCGCCAACAACTTTTATGGGATCGAGATCTCTAGTTTCAACGCTAATGGCCAGTGTCGAAGTGCAGGTCCGTAGGGTGATCTTGACACCGGTAACGGCCGAGGCTGACCCACTTGACCTACCAGCCGAGTGGAACTCCATCGTCTCCAACGCCAAGAATAATGGGTACAGGCGGTTCAGGATCTACGGGAATGATTGTGGTGTGTATGATGCCCTCTCCAGGGGAAGATTCCGAACGAACGTATTTTTTACAGGCACCACTTTTGACCGTGCCGCTGCTGCTGCCAAGACATACGGACTCCCCGTCCTCATTGGTATCTGGGTTGGTGGGTCTGTCCCTGCCAAATTACAGAGCTTCAGTAACTGACGGCAGAAAACCAGGCGGGACTATCGCCAGTTCTGCTTCTAGCGTAAGTCCCAACTCGCCCAGGAGAATCCTGGTCCTCGAAGATGAGGAACTCAAGGTCTTCCCGATTTCATTCAGATCGACAACGATGTTACTGCGTTCGTCGACGCCGTAGAAACATATGGTACGGGCAATATCGACGGCCTGACCATCGGAAACGAAGTCAATGATACTCCTTCGAACATCATGCAAAAGGTTAAGGACGTTCGTGAGCACCTCAACAACGACGTCGGATACAATGGTCCCATTTCGACCGTTCACACCTGGGTCAACGTGATGAATAACCCTGCCTTGTGCGACGCCGACCGTGTCACGGTCAACGCACACGCCTTCTACGATGGAAACGTCCAAGCCGCGGACGCTGGCAATTTTATCATAGATACCGTCCTTCCCAGCATCAAGAGGGCCTGCGCGCAGTACCCTGCGGTGAATAATATTGTTATCACCGAGAGTGGGTGGCCGTCGCGAGGCGGAAACTTTGGCGTCGCTGTCCCTTCGCTCGCGAATGAGCAGGCTGCTCTGGCGAGCTTGAACTGCGCTTCCAAGAGCGCGAGTATCATTGCGTTCGAGGCTGAAGACTCGACCTGGAAGAGCGGAAGCGACGACAACGAAAAGAGTAAGTCATTGAAGTATCTACTACGCCGGATCCAAGTGGTGATGCTAATTCTTGCATTTGCAGGTTTCGGCATCTTGAACAAGGGCCTTGATTCCACTGCATCATCTTGTTAGGCCATTCGAGTAAATTAAGTTGTGTCGCGCCACACTTCCCGGCTCGGGTCGTATACAGGTTTCTGTTGCGATGAAATCCATACCATTCATCTACCCCGTGGGCAACGAGTTATATACCCATTGAATAGACCGTGATTTTGCACTGAAGAACGAGCCAACGATTTTCTTTCGGACAGGTAATCTGCAAACAATTATTGAAAGAATCCTCAAGCAACGATCAGGAAACGAGTAGGTTGGCGTGGGTATTGAATTTTGAGTGATTGTTCATCGCCCCACCAAACATCTCTAGTTTGGTTGCCGTGTATACAACGGCATTCTACAACCAAGTTCCCATGAAGTTGTTTATTGGGTACATAGATTCTCAACGAGTACAGTTTCTTTTGTTAATACCATCAAATGTGGGATGAAAGAGGGCGATCTACGGTGGGAATACAATGGTGCTCCTCTTTCCACCCCCGAACGCCCAGGAGAAGAGGGAAGTCACCTAGTTTAGAACTGGGGTCCGGCCAACCTAACCTTCTCCTCGACATCCTTCTCGTAGAGAGCGAACGCCTTCTGGAACATGCCCGCGAGTTTCCTAACCTCCCTCTCGAAACCTTCCTTGTTGGTCCAAGCCTTCCTCGGGTTCAACAACTCCGATGGAACGCCCTCCAACAAAGTGGGGATGGACAGGTTGAAAGTACCGAAGTTGTCGTACGTGGCCTTGGCGAGTTCACCAGAGTGGATGGAGTCGATGATACGACGAGTATACTTGAGTGGGCATCGGGAACCGGTTCCGTACTTGCCACCAGCCCAGCCAGTGTTGACAAGCCAACAGTCGACTTGATGCTTAGACATACGCTCGGCCAACATCTCAGCGTACCTTCCGGGCTATTTAAAAGAAGGGTGCATTAGAGTCGTTGATCGCGGAACATGGGCGTCCGAATTACGCACGTGGAGGACGATGAACGGAGCGCTGTAACAAGTAGAGAAGGTGGGGATGGGTTCGAGAACACCGTCTTCGGTTCCAGGAGTTTTCCTGTCAAGACCGTTAGCGAGTGCCATAGAAGAGGAGACGGGGGATAAGCTTACGAGGTGTAACCGGCCAAGAAGTGGTAGCTGGCCTGCTCAGGGGTCAACTTGCTGACCGGCGGGAGAACGCCGAAAGCGTCGCAGGTGAGCATGATGATGTTCTTGGGCTGGCTCTGGACGACACAAGGAATACGGGCGTTGGGAATGAACTCGATGGGGTAAGCGCAACGTGTGTTCTCGGTGATGCTGACATCATCATAGTCGGGCTTGCGAGAAACAATGTCATAGACAACGTTCTCAAGGATGGAACCGAAACGAATGGCACTGTAGATCTCGGGCTCCTTCTCAGCAGACAGGTTGATGCACTTGGCGTAGCATCCACCCTCGATGTTGAAAACACCGTTGTCTGACCAGACGTGCTCGTCGTCACCAATCAGCTGACGGTTGGGGTCGGCAGAGAGAGTGGTCTTTCCGGTCCCGGAGAGACCGAAGAAGAGAGTGACATCACCCTTCTCGGCACCAACATTGGCAGAGGAGTGGAGGGAGAGTTGACCGAACTTGACGGGTTGCAGGTAGTGCATGACGGAGAAGACACCCTTCTTCATCTCTCCCGCGTACTCGGTACCAAGGATAACCATTTCCATGCGCTTGAAGTTGATCTCGACCGAGGTAGTGGAGCTCATACCCTTGGTGAACCGGTTGGCAGGGAACTGGCCAGCGTTGTAGATGATGAAGTCTGGTTCACCAAACTCGTGGAGCTCCTCCTCGGTCGGTCGGATCAACATGTTGTTCTGTGATCGACGTTTAGCACAGATCACATCGAAAAATCACGAGCCGGATGCAGGCGTACCATAAAAAGCGCGTGATAAGCTCGGGCGCAAATAACGCGGACCTTGATCCGGTACTTGGGGTCCCACTGTCGGTGGAGAAAATTAGCTTTTTGCGGAGTATATTGCGAGAGGGCTGAGACATACCCCAGCATAACCATCGAAAACATAGACGTTCTCCCTGGTGTTCAGGTAATCGATAGCACGCTCACGGTTGATCTCGAAAGTGTCTGTTCAAAGGTGGTCAACCCCACTTCGATGATCGAGTTTGGGTCGAGGAGGTGACGTACGCTCGTCCATCTTGATGTTAACGGACCCCCACCAAATATCATCCTTGGAAGTTTCCTCGAAGACGATGCGCTTATCCTTGGGGCTACGGCCGGTCTTCTTACCGGAGAAGTTGATGAGCGCGCCAGAAGAAGAGATGATGGCACCCTCGTTGCGGATTGCGTCTTCGTAGAGAAGGGACACAGGGGCGTTACGCTTCAGATGGATCTTATCCATATCGAAACCGGCATGAGAATAGAACTCAAGATCCTTGCCAATGACTATCGGGGCGAATGAGATGAATTCCTAGGGATCAAGAAGGGGATTGCTCACGTTCACCAATAACCTCAGAGTCGAACGCCTGGGCATAGTTCTTGTGGAGGATATGGGGAGTAACGTAGGGGGTATGATGGTGAACCATTTTTGCTTTCGAGGATTAGGTGTAGGAGGGGAAGAAGAGAAGGGAGGGTTGTGGAAGTGGGGGTTGGAGAGGCAGTGTCGCGGTAACTACAGACTTTATATCGCTTTCCGGCGAATAGGAAGGATGGCGCGCGGAAGTCGGTGTAGCCGGATTCGATCCCGGGAACCAGGTTGCTGCTCTGAGATCGGTAGGACTCGGGTTGCATGTGTCGGAAATCCCGGCTGGTGGAGTCAGTGCAACCGTTGTGCGAGCTTGTGTTGGAGGCGCTTTTTGTCAAGGCTCTCCCAGCTTGTCATGATTACGATATCCGCCCCTGCGCTGCTAACGCCTCTGGTAAATACACCGTGCGATGTCAAAACTAGTTACGCAAGCCCCCGAGCCGCCCAGAGCGAATTGGAGCCATTGGCTGTGTGTTGATGTCACAAAAGCAGAAAAGACCAAAACAAGCCAGTCACAAGGTGCAGTTTGATCCTACCTCTGTGCGTGAGAGAACTGGACAGGCGACTCTGCCCGTGGACCGCAGTCGATAGACCCCGATCGCGAACCAATCGCGTTTGTTTGCCGGGCGAGTGCATGAACCTTGTTGGGAGCAACCCAAGCCGAGCAGCTGGCAACGACAGCCGCCGCACCCCCACTTAACACCACCCAAGGATTACGAAGCTAGTGGTCGAGTGAGGAAATACCGGGTCTTGGTCCGTTGGAAATGAAACGACGCGCTCCATTACTTGGTCGTGCTGGAGAGCATACTCACTTAGCCTGCTCCCGCCGATAGGTGCCGAGGTGATGCCTTGCGGATCGGTCTCGACCCGGGACCAGGCGGGTCAAAGGCAGCCTCGGAAACCACGACCTGCTGGCCAGGTGGATCCCGGATTGGGATGGATGTGAGATCCTCGTGTGTCGGGGGCTTGTCCCGCCACCCGACTCCAGTCTTGCTGGGATCGTCACCGCCCGGAGGACTGTTCCACATCATCTGCGACCTCCAGGCCTTTCGGTATCAAAGTTATGACCCGCCGTTCTAAATGCCGCAGTCCGGTGCGCATATAAGGGCGAAATGGGACACGTATATGGTGTTTCGACGATTGGGTGAGACCTCGGGCGGTTCGGAAATCGTCACACGCGTGCGGTGGCATCCACTCGCTTCATTGTGACAAAGGTGAACGTGGGAAAACAAGAGGTGGGTTGAACAGAGCTCCGGGCATTCAATGAGGTCGGGGATTTGGCAATTCGGCCCACTGGCAGGCAGGTGGCGATGTCGACGTGTTTGATACGGGAGACCCTAAGCTCACAGAAATCAGGATGATACAGCATCCGAGGCCTCTTCGTCGTCGTTGCAGCTCGTTCAGAAAATGTCCTGACGATGACGGATTGTTTAGCCGTTGAAATACGCGATCAGCACCACGAGGGTCAAGACAATGATGGAGCCGTGGACAACAAACTGGACGGCAAACGCCCAACGCACTTCATTCATCCCTCCATGTTCCAATTCTCTCCCACCTTGCCAGCACATAGTGCTCGCCACCGTCCACCACCACGTGATGAAAGTCTACAACAAAACCGCGAGCTGGCAGGATTGCGAGACGAGCTGAGAGACTTCAAACGAGTTCACGATCAAGGTCAAGAGGAGGATCTGCGCATGGCTTTGAGTAGGACGATAACCAAGGTCGAAGATCTTGTACGTCGCTGCATACCCAACCGACCTAGTTCCATCGCCTGGCCTTTGACAAAAATAAATACGTTCTGACAGTCTACTTCTCTGATCGAGCACTACAAAACACACACAGAACTCCAAACCGAGCTGACGCTATGCAGGTCCAATCTCACGATGGCCCAAGCGAACAATGAGATGCTCGAAGACGCACTCAGGCGTGATGCCATACGTGCGAGGAACGTGGGATGGGGAAGGCAATCAACGGTTTCCGTCTTGGACGATGACACTCGATCTACGAAGAGTTTCGACCCTGAGCGGCCGGAGACACCCAGTCAACCGGCCAACGTATCTCCAACTGTTCATCCACCTCAGGGTCAGGAAGGGAGGTTCTTCAAATTCAGATTTGGGACCACAACCCCGAGCTCGTCATCTGGATTCGCCACTCCAAATGGAGTGCACCAGTCACATCTGTCTTCGGCATCTCTTCCTTCTTTAACCTCATCGAAAGATGAAGAGATAGAGAAACTCACATCGGAATTGGAAAAGCAGAAGAAGGAGTGTAAGACTGCATTGGAAGGGAAGAAGAAGGTCGAGGATGAACTTGAGTCATTGTCCCAAGCTTTGTTTGAAGAGGTATGTGTTCCAGCCAGAGCGGGGTCTGTCGCGCGCTAATAAAGGGCATGGCTGCGCAGGCGAACAAAATGGTAGCGGAGGAACGTATGAAGGTCGCAGAACTTGAAGATGAGCTGAGGGAACGTGGTTCGGAACATGAGGCTCTGAAACTTGCGATGAAGATCCTCGAAGAGGAGAACCAACGGTTCCGCGCAATCCTAGCTTCCGGTTCGCAAGTAACGCGACAAGTGAAAGTTAGCACACCAACGCGACGCCGCACGTCGAGTCCGAGTCGCAGCCACAGCAGGCACTCGTCCAAATCATCGTCATCTTTATCCATTGGTCCATCCGTTCCTGGCTCACCGCGCGCGAGCCCCCAATACCTGACCCCCAGTGAATCCTCGCCGTGGGTTGGAGACACAACGCACCCAGGGAAGACGCCTACCACTGCTAGAGAAAAAGAGACCACTCAGCCGCAACTGGCGGCCCGATCGCTTCCTCCGGCGTTTGAAACCGGCAGCTGGGCAGACGCGTCCAACACACCACACCACACCTCTGCACCGCCTGAGATGGGTGAGCCGGACGAAGGCGCGTCCGCTGTACGGTCGTCTACATAGAGTCTGTTACCCCACACATTATTTTTCTTCAATTTTGAATGTACATTTCGTGCCCGCTGCTCGGGCGGAAGGCGATGGAAGGATCGAGTCTGATTCTCGGGTTCCGATTGGTCCACAGCAGCGTGGTTTCAAACTCCGCCCAGCAGTCAAAAAGGGATCGGGTGACGGAAGAGCGACAACTCACCCCTCCTCCTCCGACCTCCAACTTCCCATCCTTCATCCCTTCCACTAGTTTCACGCTCGCATATTTTCACAATGTTCTCCGCCGTCCACTCCGTCCGCGTCGCTGCCAGGAACAATGTCCGTTGGGCCGTCCCTAGGTCCACGGCCTTCGGGGTACGTCTTCGCGGAACGTCGCTTTGTCACACGTGCTCACTTTCCGTTCCGTAGCGCATTCCCCGACCCCTGGTAGCCAGGAACATGAACACAAAAGTCAATGGTAAGTCCGGGTCGCGCTTCCGAACTCCGCATGACGTTTTCTCACCGCGGTGTCCCGCATTTTTCTCTGAACAGGCCCAGTCATTGGTATTGACTTGGGAACGACCAACTCTTGTGTTTCTATCATGGAGGGGCAGACGACACGCGTCATTGAAAATGCCGAGGGTGCCCGAACGACACCTTCAGTGATTGGCTTCACAAAACACGGGGAGCGCTTGGTTGGGCTCCCCGGAAAGCGTCAGGCGGTTGTTAACCCGAAGAACACTGTTTTCGCTTTCAAGCGGTTGATTGGAAGGAAGGTTACCGATGCTGCTGTCAAGGATGACATGGCTCACTGGTGAGTTTGCTTATTCCGTCTAATAATTCCTCCGGTTTTGACACGGGTTGTGTTCAGGCCTTTCAAGATTGTCGGTGGTCAAGAGGGTAAGCCCCTCGTGGAGGTCGAGAGTGGAGGAAAGGCTGCCAAATACGTGCGTGTATATTTAGGTTTTCTTCTTTCCAAAACTCACCCCCCGTCTCTGCAGTCTCCTGAGGAACTCTCATCCATGATCCTTGTCAAGATGAAGGAAACCGCGGAGCAGTATCTCGGAAAGAAGGTCAAACACGCCGTCGTTACCGTCCCGGCCTACTTCAACGACGCTCAGAGGCAAGCGACCAAAGACGCTGGAAAGATTGCTGGTCTTGACGTGCTCCGTGTCATCAATGAGCCTACCGCTGCTGCCCTTGCTTACGGTATGGACAAGTCCGGTGAAAACGTCGTGGCAGTCTACGACCTGGGTGGTGGAACATTTGATGTTTCTATCCTCGAGCTTCAGAGCGGCGTCTTTGAAGTCAAGTCCACCAACGGGGACACTCACCTCGGCGGCGAGGACTTCGACATTTCCCTCGTCAAGCACATTCTCGCCGAGTTCAAGAAGGACACCGGCCTCGACCTTTCTGGTGATGCCATGGCTGTTCAGCGTGTTCGCGAGGCCGCCGAGAAGGCCAAGATCGAGCTTTCCTCTACCACTCAGACCGAAATCAACCTCCCCTTCATTGGCATGGATGCTTCTGGCCCTAAGCACATCAACCTCAAGCTCATGCGTTCCCAGTTCGAGTCCCTCGTCAACCCCCTCGTCCAGCGCACCATCGATCCATGCAAGAAGGCCCTCAACGACGCCGGCTTGAAAGCGAGCGATATCAAGGAGATCATTCTTGTCGGTGGTATGTCCCGTATGCCCAAGGTTGTCGAGACCGTCAAGAGCGTCTTTGGTCGCGATCCTAACAAGGGTGTCAACCCCGATGAGGCCGTTGCCATTGGTGCTGCTATTCAGGGCGCCGTCCTGTCCGGTAGCATCGGTGACATTCTCCTACTCGACGTCACTCCTCTCTCCCTCGGTATCGAGACCCTCGGCGGTATCATGACCAAGCTCATCTCCCGTAACACGACCATCCCCAGCAAGAAGTCTCAGACCTTCTCGACTGCTGCTGACGGCCAGACCGCTATCGAAGTCAAGATCTTCCAGGGAGAGCGTGAACTCGTTCGTGACAACAAGCTCCTTGGTAACTTCAATCTTGTCGGTATCCCCCCCGCCCCCAAGGGTGTTCCGCAGATTGAGATCACCTTCGACATCGACGCGGACGGTATTGTTCACGTCACTGCCAAGGATAAGGCCACGAACAAGGACCAGTCGATGACGATCGCCTCCTCGTCTGGTCTTTCTGACAAGGACATTGAGCGCATGGTCTCGGACGCGGAGGAATATGCTGAAACCGACAAGGCGAGGAAGAATCTGATCGAGGAGTCGAATAAGGCGGAATCCATTTGCGTCGACACTGAGAAAGGTTAGCGTTCTCTCGTTATCTGTCAGATCGTGTCTAAGTATGTCCCCCAGCTATGAATGAGTTCAAGGACCAGCTTGACGCGGCTGAGAAGGAGAAGGTCACGAAACACATCACTGAGCTCAGGGAGATTGCTGCTCGAGCCCTCGGTGGCGACGAATCGCTCAGCGCCGACGCGATTCGAGAAAAGATTAATGAAACGCAACAGGCCTCGCTTGGGTTGTTCCAGAAGGTGTACGAGAAGCGGAGTGCTGAGTCTGCATCCTCCGAGTCGTCCTCGACTGAGGCTCCCAAGGAGGAGAAGAAAGATTAAACGAACGGCTTACGCTCCTGCTTCTGGCCTTGTCTTTGCTTTCGACTGCTTTGCACCATGCCGTCTTCACTCGCACCTGATTTTATTCCCTTGGTTGCCCCCCCTCTCTCTTCAGTTCTAACCAAACATTTGTTATTCGGTCTTCTTTGCTAGACGGTGAGGATGAGGAAGAGAAAATTATCTTACGATCTTATTAAGCTTACTCGGTCTAGACGACACACTCACAAGTTACACGTACACCACGCACACCTGCACTACTTTACTTAGCTACCTCACCCACCCCCCACTCACGTTGCTTAGTTGCGTTGAATAGACGTCACAAGGCGTAATAGTCCAAGCCTCGCTGTTTGATCTGACGTACGAAAAGTGTGATGGTGTGACTCGGTTCCCGGTGTGTTCCAAGACGGCGTGGCAGATGCATTTCCGGACTTCGGGAAGTAACGTCGCGATTTGCCAATACCCATGGCAATGGGTTTGGTCTGTCACGGACGGGTCTGATTGCAACGTGTTTACTCAGAACCGTGGTGGATGGGGCAGTAATATCGGTTTATTGGCACGCGTCCCCTTCTTTCAGGTGGAGCGGTGCATTCGATCCATACAGTCGTATCGCATTCTCTACCAGAAACAGAAAGTCGAGGGATGCGGAGAAGAAAGAAAGCCGAAAACAAGCCCGAGGGGAAGGTAGATCGGGATCGTTCCCACATCCAACCGGCTCCCCGAAGTCTATGTACTCGAGCTGGTCGAGGTCAGGGGCGGGTGGGCCTCCCCCGGTGATCACCGGTGAATCCTGCTCGCTAGCGCAACCCGTTGCAGTCTAGGTTAAGGGACGGACTGAGTAGGCGCAGGTTGAGAGGAGATAAGATGGATGGGGGGCGCCGTAGGTTGTGCTCATTGCATGATACGGAGATTAAGGCGGGGGTTTTGCTGTGGAGATCTCGCGCTGCCGGCACGGGTGGTGGCAGCCACAGAACAAGCCGGCAACTTCAGCTGTGGCCGCGCTAGATGCGCGACCCGGGGAGATTATGGGCCGGAGGCAGGTTGATGATTACCGAGGACGGGAATCGCGGGTCGGCAATCGAACCCGAAAATGTGGTAGCGATAATGAAGCGGAGAGAGAGAGAGAGATCTCCGCTTGGAGCAGACGAGAAGTGGAGAACCTGCTGGGTACGGAGGCAAGGGTGCCGGATGCGGAAGCAATTGACGTTTGGGAAGAAGGCCCGGAAATGGACAGATGGTATGGAGACCAGTGATGGCCACGTGCCCTGAATGGAAATCGACCCCTCTCCTCTCTGGGCAGGTTTCGACTGTGCTCGAAATGAGAGAAAACGTGATCTGGCTCGCAATTTGATTTTGTCGATTTTGATGCCGCCAACGGCCCAAGGCAGTTCCTTCTCGATCGCCAGGCTTCCCGTCTCCGCTGCCATCCTCTCATCGCCCTCTGTTCTCCCTGCCTGTTCGCCTCGGCCTCTGTCGTCGTCTGTCGGTGTTTGGCCCTCCTGCACACTGCGTCCGCCGAGGAATGAAAGGGACAAAGGACGCGAGAGCAGGGAGAGAAAGGCAGGTGACGGGAGAAATTTGGAGATTGACACACACACTACCACTTTGACTGCATTTGGGTTGGCATTTGGAACGGACATGACAGGGAGAATTTTGGCAGGCATTCTATATAAGAGACGTGGGTTCATCCTTGCACAGCAGCCATGTCTCTCCCTGACCTCAACCCCGTCTCGCGTTTCCGTCCTCACCTCCGTCCTCTCGATCTCGCATCCGACCCTCCAAAGTCTCCCTCGCCACGTGCATCTCACGACCCGTCCCTGATCACCCCACCCCTCACCCCATCTTCCTCCTTCTCATCCTCCCACACACCCTCCAGCCCATCCGACCCATACTTGCCTCTCGACTTCCACTCGTCCCCGGAGCCGTCCGCCTCTCGTTTGGTCCTTGTCGGGAACGTCCCAAAATCTGCAACCTCCGATGCTCTCAAACAGTCATTCAACCAGTGCGGCTCGATAAAGGGTATCCTCCTTCGCTTCCAGCCGATTCACGGCCTCGTTGTCATCGCCTTCTACGATTCGAGGGACGCCGCTCGCGCAAAAGCTTATATACCGCAGATCTCCATAGAGGGCGCTACCCTCTCCGCTCGTTTGTTATCACCGGTGATACTAAGGAAGGTGCGTTATCCGGTGCTCGGCAATTCATTCGCCTCAAACGTGCATCTCACGTGGCGTTGCTTCCATGCTTCCAGGTGATCCCCAGCCCAAATATGTTCTTGGACGAGTGCGAGGCCCTTGTATCGATTTCCATTGACGGTGGCACTTTGGCTGAGAACCAGCTGCGCGACCTCCTTTCATCCTTTGGTCACCTTCAGTCATTCTATCCTTCCAGTGGTGTATGTTTTCCCCCCACTCATTTGCTCCTCATGCCTGATCGATCGGTCTCTCTTCACCTCAGTCCTATATTGCAGAGTATTCCGATTCTCGATGTGCCCATCTGTTCGTCAACAACGTGCATGACCTTCGTATCGCTGGCGCTCGTCTCCGCGCTGAACTTAGCAGCTCGAAAGAGCTCACTGAGGATATGACCCCAGATAGTCCTTCTCCGAAACCTGGCCGTGTCCGCCCGCGCAGCGTGAGCGCGGGAGAGAGCGCGAAACCCAGGGATCTCTCAATTATCATCCCCCCTCCGTCGGCCGAGAGTTTTGCCCTGGAAACCGCCGACCCTGCCGTCAAACCCGAGCCTGAGGAACAGCATGTCCATCCCACCCAATTTCCCGTCGCCCCGAACCACTTTTACCCATCAGCCGAGCACTACTACCCTCCCAATCCAACCCAACTTGTCTACCAATTGCAATCACCAACGACATACGTCTTCCCCCAGTTTGAGGAGTCGATGCCAATGCATTATCAATACCCCGCATACCCTTATATGTACTCGCCGGTCGAGAACCATTTCTCCCATCCCTCAATGCACAGTTGGGATTACCGTTATCCTTCATACTCGACATCCCCTCCTCTCGTTCATTCTTCGGTCATCGATTACTCCAAGCGCATGCCACCATATGCTGACAACTCTCGTTCCCCCGGTTTGCTCAGTCCCGTTTCTCCTGTATTTTCTCCCCCATCCGCCAGCAACCAGAATACCCCAACCAAGACTTCGGTCGCCCCTCGTCACCAAAATCAAAAGCCACAGCATTCCACCTCGACTCTTCACGTCCGTGCGCCTGGCGTCCCACCGCCCCCCATCTCCGAAAAGAATCAACTCGATTTAAACAGGATCGAACAGGGACTGGACACGAGGACTACGGTCATGATCAAGAACATTCCGAACAAGATGAGCGACAAGGATTTGATGTCTTTCATTGCTGAGGTCTGCCCTCGACGAATCGACTTCATGTATCTGCGAATGGATTTCCAGAACGGTGAGTCCCGATCATTTTCTGTTGTAGTAAGGATTGTAGCTAACGGTGTGTCTTGAAGGTTGTAATGTCGGATACGCCTTCGTCAACTTCATTTCGGTGGAGGACTTGCTACACTTCACCAGGGCGAAATTGGGCGTTAAGTGGTCAGTCATTTCCGGCCTTCATCCGTCCCTTTCCTGATTGGCCGCGTTCTTCAGGAACATGTATTCGAGTGAAAAGGTTCTCCAGATGTGCTACGCCAATTACCAAGGCAAGGAGGCGTTGATCGAAAAGTTCAAAAACTCGTGTATTATGGATGAACAGGAATCCTACCGACCCAAGATCTTCTATTCGAGCGGATCAAGGCGAGGCTTACCCGAACCGTTCCCCGCCCCCACGCATCTGAGGAGGAAGGAAAGAAGTTTGAACAATCGCGGAGCACTATACGCCGGAAATGGAATGAGAGGGGGAGGGCTGACAGTTGCTCAGTGAGCTCAGACACCCGTGTCGCAGGCTTGCTTTCTCGCCCCCGTCCCACTATACCCTTTCCCTCCGAGTCCCCCCGATATCCAGTGCTGCATATTTCCCCTATCCTTGTTGCTGCTGCATAAAAACCAGCGACTTCGCAGGTGGACCTGGTCACTTGTCGTTCTTCGCACCGTCCGACAGCTATCGCATCTCAATAACTGCTTTGATCTGTTTTCATTTTCCTGTTGGACTCGATGCGACGTCGTCGCTTTATCGTTCCTCTCTCGTACCGTCCTGTTTCGGCTATTGCAAAGTCCATTTACCTTTCTCCATCGCTGTGTCGTCGTTCCATCGATTGTGTCCGTGTGTTAATTTCTGTTTACTTATTACCTTCCCTAAGGTTTCCCTCATGTCGCCTGTCTCGTTCCTCATTATCCTCTCGCTGCGAGCCGCTGCACCCCGCTCCTTATGTCCATGTGTATGTACTATCATCCGCCCATCGAATAGATCAGAAGAAATTCTTACCACCGCGCCCCCGAGATGGCGTGTACACCTTCTCCGAGTTGACACACGTTTGCCAATTCTGGAGGACGACGTTGATCAACCACCCGGAAGCATAGGCCACAATTTTCGTCATCCGAGACGACGCGACCCAATTATCCGTGTGGATATGAGTGGACAAGAACGTGACTGCAGAATGGCGACTCCTGTCATCGAGTCCCGCTTAGCTCAGTGGTAGAGCGCGTCACTAGTACCTGCAGATCCAGGGTCGGCACTTCCGAAATGACGAGGTCAGTCGTTCAAGTCGGCTAGCGGGAATCATTTTTTCACCATCACGACTTTGCCGATACCAGTTACGACACTCGTCTGGACCTGAACCTGGGCTCGATGTCACCACACTGTTCTGACTCTCCAGCGACTGCCGCTCATTGGTGTGTATCGGGGAGTAGTTCTGGGGTATGGTACTAGTAGCCTTTGTCATATCGAACCCCCGCTGATTAGAGAGTACTCGTGGTACCAGTGAATCTGAGGACGCTGGTCCTGGAATTTTGTACACTGTTCCGGGTCGCCGCTATGTGGCGAAGGTTATGGACGGGACTTAACTTCACAGCCTCACGAGTAACCTCCCCCCCTGTTGTCTTTCCGGGGCTGCGATGGCTGCTCCGCGACGCACGATCGGGGATTCGATCGGAACCCAAAGGGGGCTTCAATCCAGCGCCCCTTCCCCTTCTGTGCAAAAGCGGAAGCGAGGATGTGCTTGGACGCATTTCCCGGCAATTTTTCTCTACCTCGTGGTTTGTGGAACGGGGAGCTATCGATTCCTCGCGTCCCCGGGTGAGGGATGTGGTCGGTGCGTGATATCTCCATCTAGCTCTAAGGTTAGATTCTTAGATTTACCCATCGTGGAGTTATTGTGATGCTCGGTGTGACATCACGGAGGTTTCTCGCGACTTCGAGATGGTACCGTTTTGCTCTCGAGTAATAACCCAGTGGCTAGGGTTGAGAATCGTTTATCGCCGGATGGCGATGAATGATACCAACCCTCGTGGAGGTCACATTTAGACTGTGATAAACGAGAAAAGTAGCCGAAACTAAATTTTCCGAACCTCTGCATCGTGTATGAATTGTGTCTGTGGCGCTGACTCCTAATTGGATGGGGAGGGGAGGGTAGCTACGTTCCTCGGCGTCACTTCCTCTCCGACACCGTTTCCGCCTGCCTAGCCAAACCTGATACCGAGTCGTATCCGTGGTACTGCATGATTCATTTACTAAACGCATGTGGTGAGTGAGCCTGTGTCAGTTATCCACGGCGGGAACAAGCTTACCAGGCCACGAGGTTATGTAGGTCGCCTGCGGTGCCCCTTGATAACCAATTCTCTCCAGTTCCGGAACTCCGGGCGTGGGAGGGACCCGACCCCGTAGTCGGCGGTATGCTGACGGCGGGCTTTTCGGAGGACCCCGAATCAAATGACTGCCGGGTATGCACCCATGTCAAAATACAAAAGCTTTCCTCGATGGTTTTCGCGACGGATGCGCAGAACATGCAGCCATGCTCTCTGGCTCCACCTCCGGTCCATTCTCCATTAAGACAGCTTACATGGTCCAACGAGGAGCGGAATTAATTTCGTCCCTCCCGTCGCCTCGTGACCCTAGGCCGGAATCATATGGTCGGTCTTCTCCCTTCCCAATACAATCAATACTACAATGGGAGGGGAGCCTTAAGTAGCTCACCGACACCTCCTAGCTCCGGGACACGATGAGGAACCTGCTTGAGCCAGTAACCCGCGCAGTTTTCTCCCTCGTCTCTCTCGCCTTGTCTGTCTCTGTCCTCTCCAACAATGGGGTCTCACCGACTGGAGTACAAGCGCAGCAATACCTTCTCGGACTCGGTGAGCAACCCTTGGCCACCGCGGCCAGTCTCCCAGTGCTCGGTATCCGTCCTGAAACCTCTTGAACCCCAGGCATAGCCGACATTACAGGGTACGCCCCTCGCCAGTTTGTGTACCCCAATATTGTCCTTGGCTGACAATGGTTTGGACTTGCATTCAGGCCAGTCGTGGAGACAAACATGATGGTGAGGGTGTCGCTCGCTTTTGCCCTCCACGTACCAGAGGCCTGATCGGGAATGGTTCATCCTCTCTTGCGTGGTGTAGGGATATGCGTCATTGAGTCAGACAGACACCGGGTTGCACATGAGACAGCGCAGCAGGGCGTGGGTTGTGGGCGATGCATCAAATCCCTCGAACAGAATTGTATTCATAAACGCCGGTGGGTGAACCTTAACCTTATTTGACGTGCCACTCACCTCGGAGAAACCCTAAGACATCGCAATGGGTGACACTGGCATCCGTCGATCAATTGTCTCCGCTCTGTCATCTAGATACCCGGGTCTCTATAACAATGATAACATCGCCCTTGTCAGCACCCACTCCCATTCGGGGGTCGGAGGATATGTCGAGAACTTGTTACCGCAACTTACTTCTCTAGGCTATGTCAAGCAGACTGCCGATGCCATCGTGACCGGCACAGTCCTCGCCGTACAGAGAGCCCATGATAGCCTCGCGCCTGGGTCCCTTACCGTTGGAAACACAACTGTTTTGAATGGGAACATTAACAGGTCCCCATCTGCCTACCTGGCTAACCCTGCGTCCGAACGCGCCAGGTACCAATATGACCAGGACAAGGACATGTCCTTGTTGAGGTTTAACGATGCGAACGGAAGGGCTAGGGGTTTTATCAGTTTTTTCCCGGTGCACGGAACCAGTTTATACATTGTAAGAGTGTTACCTCTGAGATTGGGGGTGTCGGCGCTAACGAACGGGTATCCCCTAGAATAACACCCTCGTCAGTGGTGATAATAAGGGCATGGCAGCTTACCTCTACGAAGGTAAGATCATACCCTCCTGATTCATCTATCAGACTAAGATGTGGGCTAGCCTCCGTCGAACCGAACTCCATGCCTGGGAACACAACCTTCGTCGCTGGTTTCACACAATGTGAGTTGGAGCATCGTATAACTGGCGCATATGATGGGATCTGACCTCACTCTTGGAATAGCCAACGTGGGAGATACCAGTCCGAATACTCTAGGCCCGGTTTGCCAAAGTCCCGGACTGCCGTATGATGGTCAGCCGTGCGATTTCGCAACTTCCACCTGTGGGAACAGGACCCAAGACTGTATTGGACGGTCTGTGTTCACACTCGTTAGATGGGCTGGCATCTGATATAAATTTAATTCCGTACGAAATAGGGGTCCTGGTTTCAGGATCTCAGATTTTGAGTCGAACCGCATCATTGGCCAAGTGCAATTCGATGGCGCGAGGACTTTGATGAGCCGCTCTCTCACTCCCGTGAGTGGACCGGTGAAGTATGTGCACACGTACCTCAATATGTACGTACCCTTTGTCTATCCAACTGGGGTTGAATCGTGATGCTAACCTCGCCACAATCCCGAATTCAGGGCGACCCACTCCTTCCAACTGCCCAACGGAACAACCGTGAGGACGTGCCCGGCCGCCCTAGGTACGTATTTCCTCCGCTCCCGACCCAACCCTCATCCACTTACCCTCGGTTTTTTTCTTCTTCTTACACTTACCTCGTACAGGCTATTCCTTTGCAGCGGGAACAACGTACGTGCAATTTATCAGTTGCTGTTGGTGTCACGTGTGACTGCACACCC
>Ga0307517_10004524_pt1 | contig 21331 bp, 17 predicted proteins | sample 23_EM_MG_FD_194515 | JGI IMG/M metagenome (GOLD analysis project Ga0307517, IMG submission 194515) | Populus trichocarpa ectomycorrhiza microbial communities from riparian zone in the Pacific Northwest, United States - 23_EM | ecosystem: Host-associated > Plants > Roots > Unclassified | place...
TTTAAAATAGAAAATATATTAGAAATGTCAATATATATTTTTTACATTACAAAAAAATATATTGTAAAACAATTGACTCAATAGATCATATGGTGTTCTAATTCAGATACAACAATAACCAGATAGGCCAAAACAAAACAGGAAACAGAATAAACTAGTAAAGCGCGAGCTACTTAACTAATCAACACCTAAATATATAAACTATTCATGTCATATAAGGAGATTACATGAATAATACATACTAAATTCTAACTTTTTCTATAAATAGTAGCTTATTCCATGGAGGACTCCTACTCTAATTAGGACCGAATCTTTTAATTGCTTATGTGAACTCTTATTGCTTTGGTCAATTGCTTCCCATCTTCTATGGTTGATCTGGAATCATAAGAAAAATATAGCAGAGGATGGTGGTGAATTAATTCTCTTTTATTGGAATGAAGAAAGAAAACGCGAGCACAAGGATTACAGTACGCAGGGATATCCTTATATACAATTAACATTTGTGTTTAACTAGGAAAAGTTTATTTTCCATAAACACTAGAATCCTTTCCTTCTTTGAGAGATCTGATCAAGCACCCACCTCTTCTACTGAGTTTTCCATCTTGATTGCTCAACATTACTGTTGTAAATTGCACGAGTTTCCATCTTGATTGCAGGACATTACCGTTGCAGATTGCATGGTTGTAGCTCCCTCTTCTGCTGAGTTTCCATCTTGATTGCAGAGCATTACCGTTGGAGCAAGGTTATGGCAAGTGTCTTTATGGAAAAGATTAGCATTGTGATTCCTGAAATCCTGCTGTGTGAAGACAGTGGCATGGCTGCTGTCCTTAACAGGTGGATGGCTATTATTATGCGCCCACAAACTTTGCCGGGGCTGGAGGCAAAGTTTGGATTGAAACCGAAGCATAGACGCTTTGGAGAATGGCTTACTGAAGAGGTCAGCAACTTGATCAGTAGAGGAGATGTGTTGAGTTATGAGATGACTAAAAGTAACCCGTTCACGTACAAAGTGATAGTCCAATTCAATATGCTTACCGCGTGCATAAAACACCGGATTAATAGTCATGTGAAGAGCACTAAGATTGTCAGAGTAGAGAACCGGGGGGATGCTACGGGGATGTGAAGGTCTCTAAGGATAAAGCTTAGCTAGCCAAGCAAGTTCAGCTGTATTATTGGCCATGGCACGATACTCAATTTCAGTGCTGGAGCGTGAGATTGTTGATTGCTTTTTTGCACACCAGGAAATAAAATTCTGATCAAGAAAAATGCAATACCCAGTCGTGGACCGTTGGGTAGTAGGACAGCTGACCCAATAAGCATCTGAAAAGACATAAATTCAATGTAGTATACGACATGAGATATTATAGGAACGACTTGGTAAAATATAGACCAATATCAATGGTGCCTTTGACATATCATAGAATACGACATGCCAATTTCAAATGTGCAATAGCAGGAGCATGCATAAATTGAAAAACATAATTAACACTATAAGAAATATCTTGACGTGTAAGTATGAGATATTATAGGAACCAACAATCTCTTGAAAGAAGCTAGGATCTTTCAAAGGAATGACATAGGAGGAAGATTTAGTCTTTGCTTCAAGAGGTGTACTCGTGGGTTTACAGTCAACCATGGCAGCCCATTCAAGAATGGTAGGGGCATAATGTGATTGGGACAAATGAAGACCACTGCTAGTTTGCGGAATTTCAATTCCAAGAAAGTGATGAACAAGCCCTAAATCTTTCATTGTTAATTCACGGCTCAGTAATTGAATAAAGCTTGTGACAAGAGTAGGCGTGGATCTTGTTAGAAGAATGTCATCTACATAGAAGAGAAGGATTAGTGTGCCATAGATCTGCAAGACTATAGTGAAAGCCATATTTCAGAAGAAAAGTGCTAGACTGATCAAACCAAGCATGGGGTGCCTGTTTCAATCCATAAAGGCCACAATTGAGTTTGCAGACATGGTGTGGTAGTTTGGGATCTGTCATGCCTGGTGGTTGCTCCATATAAATGTCCTCTGAAGGCAAACCATGCAAGAATGCATTCTTTACGTCAAGTTGCTGAATAGTCCAATGCTTAACAAGCGCTATGGTAATGATCATGTGAATGGTGCCTGGTTTGACAACGAGAAAAAAGGTTTCAGTGTAATCTACACCATCAATTTGATGGAATCCTTTTGCAACAACCCGAGCCTTAAGTCGATCGAGAGAGCCATCAGGTTTGAGTTCAGTTTTAAAAACCCATTTTGAACCAATGACATTCATGAGAGGATTGCAAGGGACAAGTGACCAGGTCTGATTTTGATGTAAAGATGCAAGTTCTTCCTCCATAGCAGCCTTCTATCCTTGGTGAGCCAAGGCAGAGCAAACAGTGCGGGGCTCACGAGGAACATTAGTAGAGGCAATAGATATTAATGCATACTTGGGGTTGGGCTTGAGAATTCCATGTTGAGATCGTGTCATCATTGGATGAGAAGCATGTGCAGGAAGATGAGGTGGTGTCGGAGGAGTGACAGAGGCAGCCTCAACTACTGCACTTGGTTGAGGCGACTGGAATTTTCTCCAGTAGAATGTGGGTCTGATTGAACGGGCTCAATCACAAAAGAATAGCATGGTTGTTGTGCGGTAGTGGCTGCAATTGGAGTAGAGGGAGCTATTTGACAGTCAGCTTCAGCTTGGGAAGGTAATTGAACATGAGCTAACTGACAGCTATCACAAAGATGATCAGACTTCATAATTCCCGTGATCTCAATCAATCCTTTATTTTTTTAATAGCTGCAGAGCTGAAAATTATGGGTGTCCAAGACGTTGGTGCCAAATCTCTGCTGTGCCATATTTAAACCGATGAGAGAAATAAAGTTCTAGCAAATTATGGAGTACATAGAGGTCACCCTTGTATCTCCCCATGATTACTGGATGTCCTGTTTCTCGTTACTTGACACAAAAACCAACATTAGAAAACTCACAGTTGATAGGAAGTTGTTTGGTTAATTGACTTGCAAATAATAATTTTTTTGTCGGATCAGGAACATACAGAACATCCTTAAGAGACAGTTCAACATTTTTTTTGTTTTATAGCAGAGTCTCCAATAACAATAATTGGTGGTGCAGTGAACCACGAAGAAGAAGAAGAAGACGACGAGTCCAAGGGCTTCTTCAGAGAGTGTTCCAATGATGCAACCACGAAGAAGACGATCCGATTTTTTCCAGGGAACAAAGTCTTCTGTTAGCTCAAGCTCTGAGTGTTTAATATCTGAAATATTGATGGTATTTGGTGTTGGTGAAATGTATTTTGTAGGGGCAGGTTCTTCATTGGTAAGATGACCTACCAAATCTTTGTTTTCTGCAAGGGCTAAGGCTTGTTCACGCCATAAAGAGTAGTTGGTTGGGCTGAGTTTTAGTGTAACAAAGTTTTCAACATTCAAAGATAGTGTATTCATTGTTGACAGCGGAAGATTTGTGCGGATGCTTACTCCAGCTCTGATAACATAAGAAAAATATAGCAGAGGATGGTGGTGAATTAATTCTCTTTTATTGGAATGAAGAAAGAAAACGCGAGCACAAGGATTACAGTACGCAGGGATATCCTCATATACAATCAACAATTGTGTTATCTAGGAAAAGTTTATTTTCCATAAACACCAGAATCCTTTCCTTCTTTGAGAGATTTGATCAAGCATCCACCACTTCTGTTGAGTTTCCATCTTGATTGCTCAATATTACCGTTGCAGATTGCATGAGTTTTCCATCTTGATTGCAGAAGACTACCATTGCAGATTGCATGGTTGTAGCTCCCTCTTCTGCTAAGTTTCCATTTTGATTGCGGAGCATTACCGTTGGAGCTAGGTTTCCATCTTGATTGCAGGACATTACCGTTGCAGATTGCATGGTTGTAGCTTCCTCTTCTGCTGAGTTTCCATCTTGATTGCAGAGCATTACCGTTGGAGCAAGGTCATGGTAAGTGTCTTTTTGGTAAAGATAAGCATTATGATTCCTGAAATCCTGCTGTGTGAAGACAGTGGCATGGCTGCTGTCCTTAACGGGTGGATGACTGTTATTATTCTTAACCTGGTCGAACTTACTATTCATGTTGTTTTAGCTTTCCTTTTCTTTTCTTGTTCGGTAGTTCTTATATAGTTAATACTAGTTATATAACTGTGAGATATTTTTAATTTTTATAAAAAAAATATGCATATAAGTTTTTTTAACGTCTTTTTTTATAGTTTAAAAAATTTAAATTCAAATAAATTTTTTTTATGAATACATGTAATTAAATAAATTGAGAACCATGTGCTAATAAATAAATAAAAAATTATTAATGATATCTAAATATAAAACTTGAAAATTCAAGAGACAGATGTAAATCAAAATAATTAAAATAATTGAATCAAATAAAGGGAAGGAATCATGTAAGGCTGCACATATTAGAAATATTATTTGAAAATAATTTTTTTTATTTTCATAAATAAAGTTCATCAATTCAAAAGATAAAAAAAAATATAGATGAATCAGAAAAACTTCTCAAATTTAAATGCATAACAAAAAAATAAATTTTATTTAAAAGAGGTTCTCTAAACAAAATGAAAGACAAAACAGGTACTAATCTAAATATAAATTAACAAATTTAAAGAAAAAAACATAATTAGAAAAAAAATAATTAAGAAAAAAAAAGAGCAAAAGCCAAGCATTGTTAGGCCTGGAAAGCCGCACAATTGGGCTCTTTTTTTTGTTGCAATTTTCATCTGCCCTAACTTTTTTTTGACAAAAAAGAAATTAGACGACACATTGCTTGCTGAGGCAAATGACACGTCGTCTGATTTGCCCAGATTTCGGCCACTTTGGTGGCCGCAAAATCGAGGCTTAAGATTTTCTTACCCAAAAGCCTATTTTTGACTCAAAATACCTGTAAAATATCTTAGGAATCATAATAAACCTATTCATGGCCTTAAAAAGCCCAAAGAACCATCCCAAAAATCAAAATCAACCCGAGTTTAGATATGTTTTTTCACAAACTTTAAAGGTAAAAAAAACACCTGATATGAACTCCCTTCATCAAATAAAACTATTTGACACAAATATCGTCCATTTTGGTGGCCTAAATTAGTGTCAATGACATATTTCTCTTTTTGCCACCGCAATCCAACGACATCTCTCTTTCCTCTCTCAATCAAGGACTAAAAAATAACAAAAATAAATTGTTGTACCAAAATTGAATTTCAAAAATATTGAGGTACCAAAATTATATAATTTGCATTAATTTTTAAGTTTGAGGACCAAAAAGTATTTTTTTTCAAAACTTATGGCACACCACCCATATTTGATAGCTTTTTTATATCGGTCCCTCTTCTTTGAATCTCACTCTTTCATAAGAAATCAAAATCAATTGGTTTTTAATTAGGACTAAATTGCCAAAAAACAATTTGAGGATCAAATTGAAAAAATTTGCATGATCCATACACAGTAATGTGTGAGAGGATGAACAGTGAAAACCTACATAGTGAAAAGCTCACATCTTTTAGATTTAAACTTAACGTGGATACATTACAAGAATTTTTAGATTTACAAACCTAAATTTTTGTCGATATTTATACTCATAATCCATCGACATGAATTTTCCCAACAAGCTCATGGACAGAAATAATTTGTCAAAAAAAATTCTCGTCGGTGATTTATGATTTGTCAATGAGTTTGTCGGTAATAATTTAATCGATGGATTTACTGACGGAGAAAGCATGCCAAATTGTTTTTATTCGCTTCATTATGTCAATATTTTCATCGATGAATATAACATATCACCGACAGAAAAACCTTATGTCAACGGTGAGTTTTTTTGTCCGTCAGTGTTTTCTTCGATGAATTTGACATATAATTGTCAGTTATTTTGTTAGTGAGTAAACAGTGACCGTGGTATTTGCAGTAATTATTTTTCCAATTCTCTAGAATATATCGACGGACTTAGGCCGTCAGTAATCCTGTTTGTAATAATTTAGACTCTTTTTTAAAGCAAAATATATTAAGCAGAAATAGAAAATCAATGGCATTTGTAGTAATTCTTTTCCAACTTTCTGAAATATAAAAATTTAAAAATATCAGTAAATCTATCAGTAACCTCGTCAGTAATAATTTAAAAATATTTTTCTAAAAAATAATCTATTAAATAGAAATATAAAATAATTCAAATAAATCAAATTATAATGCTAAAGGAGAAGGCCAGTCTTTGTCGGGATAATGGGTGAATAAGAAAGAGCACACGTACCATCCATTTGTGACGTCATCTCCATTACCAATCGGTAGAGTTCGGTCGTCTTAACATCGAGTTGTTCATAATCAGCAACAATATGGGTCATCTGAGCTTGAACTCGCTGGTTTAAAATTGCCTCGAACTCTAGAGTTTAAGTGCTTGGAACCGATTGTGGGCATCCAACGGTTGAAACACTGTCGGCCGTCTGCAAGTCCTCGACTATAGTGTTAGAGAGATTGTACACCCATTTTTTATCGAGTCCATCAAATGATCCTACCTCCAACTACAAATCTGGATCGAGATTTGGATGGGTCGAAAGATTGTCATCGTATATCTCTTTCAACTGGGTGTTATATGTATCCTGAAAAAAAAAAGTCATCAATTTCAAAAAAAAAATAACTTACAAAAAAAAATTGTTGAAAACCAATATACCATAAAGTGCCGAGCTCAGCTATCAACGAGCTGCTGCACCCTTTTTTGGTGGTCATCAATCCGCACATGCATTGCCATAAAAAGCTTCATTGGGCTTGACTCGTGTCCAAGAACTATAGCCTATAAGCGATAAATTTTGTAAGTTAAATATATTTATAAAAAACAACAAATAAAAAAGTGGATGTAATTAAAAGAGGTCTAACCATCCGCTTCACATGCAAAATGAATAAAACATCACGTGTTGAACATATTCAGATGTCACATGGCCTCCGAGACATACGTCGGTCGGAAATCCCTCCAAACTGCTACCTCTTTTTAGCTTGAAAGCTCTCTTTCTTTCTCATATTTTTTGGCTCTCTTTCTTTCTTTTTCTCATATAGGTACAAATGAATTATTTGTTAGTAAATGAAAAATAAAATTGAATAAAAGGATTTAAAGTTTTATATCTTGATTCTAATCTTACCTAATTGCAATGTGATTCTCTCAAACCCTCCTTATAATAGTGTTGTCAGCTCTATCCCATTAAAAGAAAATTTTTATTAATATTAATAAACTAATCGAGTTAACATAAAAAAATATTTAAGTTAATACTAACCATAAATTTTCCAAACCATGCATTAATCATAGGTTTCCATTCAGGATGTTTGAAAACTTGACTCCATTAAAACAATGGAATTTTCATTGATGATTTCATTGCCGATGTTATGGTTTTTGTAGCCTTAATGTTTATAAATATAAAATTGAATTTGTTAATTGAGATTAATTTTTCAAAAAATATTAACATGTTGTTGTGAAGGAAAAACAAATTTATATTGAAAGGTTGTTCTTACACTAAGCCTAGTACTTTTGGGTAAATGGATTTCATTGTGAAGGACCCCCTCTCGATGTCGCGATATTGCACTCGACGAGCCTATGTTGTGAGTGGATGGTTGTGTCTCAGGTGAGTGTTCTTGGTCTGCACCTAACGACTTGTGATCATTTGAATCACTACTAGTTCTTATAACAGTGATCCTATCCGTATGACGTGCTATTGACTTTCTCGTAGCCATCAACATAAATTAAAGGATTAAGGTATCATAAATCATTCCTATTTAAAATAAATAAATTGGCAGCATCTCCCTTATATGGGAGACAACGTAAAATTTTTAAACTTATAAATACACAACAATTTAAATTGGATTGCCACAAACTAGTGAATTTTATTTCAATCTATGTTAGTCGAATAATTTCAATTATAATAATTTAACCAAATTTTCGATTAACTTTGCCACGGCCATTTGCGAAATGATCATAGGAGGTAAATATAAACACATTAAAGGATCTGTAGTATCAATATTTCGCATTAAAAACTATTCATTTATCCTAACTATCATCTTTTATATATATATATATATATATATATATATGATGGCTACTATTTTTGTTTATTTTTAATTAAGTTTTTTTTTTCATGAAATCAACTAGCTAACCATAGTGATTATGTGGGTCTTATACATGAATTCATAATTTAATAATATTTAATGAGAGATAAGAACATAAAATTAAAAAAAACTAAAAAAATTGAAACAACATTTATACAATCATTAAAGCGGATAAAAATTTTAAAACAAATCCCAACAACATTCATACAATTATTAAGAATAGAAAAATATATATATATAATGCAAAAACAAAAACATTATGTTAAATAACAAGAGAAGAAGAGAAGGAGAATAAAGGAGAAAGAAAGAGTAAGATTTGGGAGGAGTGAAGAAGCTATAGAGGAAGAGGGAAGAGAGAAATATGTTTGTTTGTTCTGATTTTAGAGATTCTGATTTTTTAATATGGGGCTTTTTTACTGACGAACAATTAAATATTAATATTTTTAATTTTTTCATCACTGTTTCTATATGTAATGTCTAATTGTGATTTTTAATTTAATAAAAAAATTTTAGAAACCTCGCAAATATCACCGATAATTTTTCATTCCGTCGGTAAATCTGTATGTAAAGAACAATAATTAAAAGTGACATCGAAAAGTGAATAGTTTCATTGCTCTTTGAAATATACCATCGAACTTAATTCGTCGATGTTACTGTATGAATTGAACACAATGAACAGTGTCATGAAAACGTGAATAGTTTTGATGCTCTCTAAAATATACCAACAGACTCAATCCGTCGGTCATATCGTATGTATACCCAAATAATTACCGACGTCTTTCCCATCAAAAAATTAAAAACTTTAATTTTAATTTTGTTATCGTTGTCTGTCTTTAGGCTGTGTTTGTTTCCCGGAAACCAGTTTCCGGGAAACCACTTTCCAAACTTTCATGTGTTTGTTTGCCATTAGGAAAGTTGGTCAATGAAAAACACTTTCCAGTCAAAGGAAAATTTGGCTTGGTTTCCAGGAAAGTGTTTTCCTTTTATTTTGGACGGAAAACACTTTCCGGAAGTTGTGAAAAAATTAGAAATGTCATATTATTTGTGAATTATATAAAATTTGGTCCTCAAACTTTTGATTGCTATATGTATTTTGTTTTGAATATTTGTTTTTCAATTTCATCCCTTAGAATTTAATTTTTATATTAATTTTGGTCCTTATTTTTATAATTGTTATTTGCTTTTCCCTTATCATTTTTTAATTGAAATTTTTTATCTATCAAATTTGGTCCTCATTCTTTTGATTGTTACTTATTTTATTTGAAATAATTTATGAAATGTTAATTATTATTATTTTAATTTCTTCATCTTTTATTTTTTTTATTTTTTGATTTGATCTCTATTATTTTGATTATTATTTATTTTATTTGAGATAATTTATGAAATTATATTTTTTTTCAATTTCATTCCCATTCAACTTTTTTAATTTGTAAGATTTGTTCCTCATTATTTTAATAAACTTGAAAAAAATAAACAAAAATTAATAAGTTATTTTCCAGTTCATTTTTCGTGACATAACCAAACACTGGAAAGTGTTTTTCAACTTATTTTTCATGACACTACCAAACATCGAAAAATAATTCACTTTCCCGAAATTCACTTCCCAAAAGAAAACTAATTTCCGGCAAACAAATGGGGCCTAATAAAGTCAATTGAAAATTTTCAAAAAGCCGCGAAATATTATCGACGTCTTTCCAGTCAAAAAAATTAAAAATTAATATTTTAATTTTTTCATCGGTGTCTCCTTCTATAAATTCTAATTGAAATTTTCAGTTTAATAAAAAAATTTCAGAAACACACCAAGTATTACTGACATCTTTACCGTTGAAAAATTAAAAATTAATATTTTAATTTTTTTTCATTTGTGTTTTCATCTATAACGTCTAATTGAAATTTTCAATTTATTCTAAAATTTTTAGAAACTTGCCAACTATCACAAGACTACTTTTCAGTCTGATAATGATTTTGTCTGCAAAGAACAATAATAAATAGTGCAAGAAAGAAGTGAAAAATACCTTAAATTTTGGGAAAACACCGATGGACATTAACCATCGGTGATCCTGTATGTACTGAAGAGTAACAAATAGTGCAAGTGAAAAGTGAAACAATACCTTATCTCTTGGGAAAATACCGATGAAAATTAATTGTCGGTAATCCTGTATGTATTGAATAGTAATAAACAGTGCAAGTGAGAAGTGAATGGTACTTTAGCTCTCGAGAAAACATTGATGGACATTAATTGTTTGTGATCCCGTATGTATTGAACACAATGAATAGAACTAGGACAAAAGGAACATACCAATGCTCTCTAGAATATACCGGCGAACTTAATCTATCAGTGTATGTGTTGGTATTTTACAGTTTGTCAGTATTTTCATCGATGTAAAACAGTTTTTATTGCCAAATTGTATTTGTCTTCCTTATATATCCATCATGCAAATACTTAAAATCTCAACAACACACACAACACAATAACACTAGTTCTGTGTATAATAATAAAATCACATAAAATAAATGTTTCATTGTCATTTAATAATTAAATAAACATCATTGTCATTACATTAAAGTTAATTTTGTCCAGAAATATTACATTATAGTTTATGGCATTACACTTTCATGTTGTGCAAATTAATCAGAATTTTCTGCTTCAATTTCATCATCGTTATATCCATCGCAATCTTCTATGTTGATTTCGTCATTATTATCATCTTTATAGACTTGTGTATGTCTGCTAGTTCTCAAAGCATCATTTAACTCCTCAATGTCAACATCAACAAAAGTATTCTTGGCAATGCAAAAATTTGATTTTTCTTCTAAATTATTAGATGGAGCAACTCAATATGAATTAACTAACTCATTAAGTCGAAAGACATCATCTCCGATAATTAATTCATCATTTCCATTTTGAACAACCTAGACACGACCCATGAGTTTGCTTTTCACTATGGATAACTAATCAACTCTTGAATAATCCTTTCTGAAAACTTGCTGGCATTGCTTGGCCAAAATAGACATTGTCGACGTTGCGGAGTCTAGCTTTTGTATTAATTTTGACCAAACCATGATAGGGATCTACCTTGATTCCTTTGTCTGTGGTATCATACCAATATCATTTCAATTAAAAAAAACTATATTATGCTCGCTATAATATTGCAATTCAATGACCTCTTCTAACACCACATAGTACTCAACTTCAAACTCATTAGAAGTTGATTTCTTAACACATACCCCCACTTTAATATGTCTTTCTATCCTGTTCATACTCTTCAATATGAAACATATGTCTTTTGATGAAATACTCGTTATATCACTTCATATTTTTTTAGTACCTAGATAATTTCAAATATAGTGCAACATCCGATAATTTACTTTTATTTGTACACCTATATCACAATTGTTCATCGGGGTCTTTTAAAAGATCAAAAAACCTGGTTGCATCTGTATTAGGTTCTTTATATACTATTGGACATTGACCGACATAACCTTGATTCATTTCCATCGCATCCATAACCATATTCTTATAAGAATTACTATTGTCATCTGCAACTCCATACACGTTGCTAGAACTAGAAGTTGACCAAACCATCCTTTCTACCATGGTCTCGTGAGGAACATATGGTTCTCCTTTGCAAACCAACACAGGTATCTCTTCATGAATCCTTTTTCTAAAAGATGCATCGTTACAACATCTGGATTGAGAAATTTTTTATTTTTACACCTCTTACATGGACATCTAATACCACCTCCACTAATATTTATCGGATTAGATAATGCATAATTAATAAAATTCTAAACCCCATTACAATAATACATCTTACGCAACCCTTTGGGTGAATCTCGATACATACATGAATGATCATCCATTATTTATATCAAACCTATATATAATATTGATGACAACATGCATTAATTAGTTACGCAAACTAAATAAATAACAGAACATTGGTTTAGCTCAAACTTATTCAAACTATTTTAATAGTACAACTAATTCATTATCAATTATCTATATAAATTCAAATTTCTATATATTTACCGAAAATTTCAACTCAACAATAAAATTGACAAAATATAAAACGAACCCGTTAAATAAGTCATTATTTATTTCATCAAAAAACACCAAAGTCACAAATTCAAAATAAATTTCATCAATTTACAAACAAATACAATTTTATAAAATCTCAAACAAACCCTAACAGGTACAAATCATATATTCATACAGCAAACATATATAGAAAAAGGCTATAAAACAAGTAAATACCCAAACAAAATACATATACTACAAAAATATACAACAAAAAATAACATTTTCAAATTGAGTTCAAATAAAAAATGGGTAGTTTTGCTTACTTGAAGTGAGGAATCCTCAATAAAATTTGAATCGGAACAAGGATACTGACAAACTAAGTGTTGGGGTGGCTGGATTTGTAGTAGAAGGTTGATTTGTTATAAAATTAGAGGGGGTGTTGTTTTTTGCAGAGAAAAATAGAGGAAGAAGAGGAAATAGGGGAGGAAAAGAGGACGGTCTCTTAGCAGGTCATAAATTAAATATTATAGATGGATTTATCGATGGATTTAATTAACGGATTTAAATCCATCAGTAATTATGTTTGTAAAAATAACATGTCATTGTACTTTTTGGCTTTTTTTCATTCCTTCTTTTCCCACTATAATTCTCTTGGTATATATTGAAGGGATATTTTCGTCGGTGTTTACCAATGGATACTGCGATGGCATATTCAGCTAGAAAAATTCACTGCAAGTAATTAACCGATAGAAATATTCTGTCGGTTTGTCCATTTGTATTTGTCAATTTTCTGGTAGTGATATTTATTTGTGGTGTAAAAAAATTCAAAAGGTAAGGGCAACATGGTCAGGGATGGGAAGTAGATTGGTTTTTATTTTCCCTAGATTATCTTCATTGCGTCAGGACTTTAACAGCCATGCCTGGAATGGTAATGTTGCTGTTGAAAGGGATGAAAAATTAATCTGGCCTCAAACTGTCCAATGATTTACTTATGTCAAGGCTATAGCCACTCGACACTAATAAACTATGGGATATGATTGCTTATGATTTACATTTGAGGCGTGGTATCTCTGTATTTTAAGAAGATGCATATAAGATGCCTTGCTGCCTGGTGGTAAAGATAGTGGCATGATATGTCATTGTCTCGATATATAATTTGCAATAGAGGTATCCGTCTTTATTGAGATCTTGCTTTCCCAAGTAACAATCTATATGATGATGTTTTTGCTTTTAATATTTAAATGTCGACTCTCCCCCAAAATCAGAAGGGGAAAAAAATCAAATGCCAAGAATTGTTTTGGATTGAGTCCTATAAGATATCAATCAGCTTGCACATTGGAGATTGGAATGTTTTAAATCTTTTGACAAAAGCCAAAATATTTCTTATTCTGTAGGTTAGTTGCCTCATAGTTCTTTAGGTATGTCACATTTTGTATGAGTCTTGGATTCTGGTGCTTCACATCATATGTTTCCAGATTCTTCATCTTTTACTTATGTGTCCTGTTATGATTGCTGATGGCACTCTCATGCTCTTAGCAAGTGTTGGTTCTGTTGTCACACCTCACTTGTCTCTCCTTAATGTTTAACTTATTCCAAAACTCAAATTAAATCTTGCTTCTATTGGTCAATTATGTGATTCTGGTGATTATTTAATCATTTTTTCCTCTTTTTTTTTGTTGTGTATAGGATCTACAGTCTCAGAAGCTGATTGGGACAGATCATCAGGAAAATGGACTATATATTTTGAATGAGTTAAAAGTGTCAATTGTTGTTGCTGCTACTACTACTAGTGATTTGTCTTCTTTTCATTTGAGTCCTTCATCTTCTAGTTTTTATTTATGGCATTCTCATCTAGGTCATGTTTCATCTTCTTGTTTGAGATTTTTGACATCCACAAGAACTTTAAAAATTTTGAAAACTTGTGATATTTTTTATTGTAGTGGATGTAAATTAGCAAAATTTTAATTGAAGAATTTCTATTTCTTCTTCCTCATCTGACTTGATTTATTCTGATGTATGGGGACCTTCTTCTATTGCCATAAAAAGAGGGTCTTGATATTATGTTTTTTTTATTGATGATCATACTCATTTTTGTTGGGTTTATTTAATGAAATATCGTTCTGAATTCTTTAAGATACATACAGGCTTTCGAGCTCATGTCAAAACTCAATATTCTATTCTTATCAAATGCTTTAGGTGTGATTTGGGTGAGGAATACACCTCTAATAAATTTTGTGAATTGCTTGCCTTATATGAAACCATTTACCGAACTTCATGTACAGATACTTTTGAGCAAAATGGAGTTACTAAAAGGAAATATAGACACATTGGCGAAACTGCTCGTTCTCTTTTATTGTTTACTTCTGTTCCTAGTGAGTTTTGGGGAGAAGCTATCCTTACTATTATAAGTTTGATTAATATAATTCATCTTCTTATATTTCGGGTCTTTCTCCTTTTAAAAATTTATATGGATATGTCCCTGATTATTCCTCCTTCAGAGTTTTTTATTGTACTTGTTTCGTTCTTCATCCTCATGTAGAACGCAGTAAGTTGTCCTCTCAATCTGTTGTTTGTGTCTTTTGGGTTATGGTGAAGGTAAAAAGAGGTATCGTTGTTTTGATCCAATAACTCAGAAACTTTATGTGTCTCATCATATTATCTTTCTCAAGTGTATACATTTCTTTTCTATTTCATCCACTACTTATAGTTTGACTAGATCTGATCTTATTCGTATAGATCTTTTTTCTAAGGATTCTGATAGTTTATCATCTTAGGTTCCTAGTACCTCAGATACCCCTCCACATGTTCGACCAATTTGTACTCATCATTTTACATGTACTAACACTTCACTCTTCGGCACACTTGAAGCACCATTCTCATCTACAGTCCCTCAAGCTTTGTTTGAGATTGTGGATCCACTTCTAAGTCAATCAATATGCATTTGTAAGTTCACAAAACTACCAAATTTTGCTTCTTTTTATTATTCTTATTATTCTTCATCATTTACTTTCTTTTTAGCTTCTATTCAATGTCTCTCTAAGCCCTCTTCCTATAAAAAGGCAATTCTTGATTCTTTTTTACAGCAATCTATGGATAAGAAACTTTATGCTTTGTATAAGATAGATACTTGGATTTGGTTCCTCTACCTCTTGGTAAGAGTGTTGTTGGTTATTGTTGGGTGTATAAGATCAAGATTAATTTTGATGGGTCTATTGAGCGATACAAAGTTAGGCTGGTTGCAAAAGGATACTCTCAATAGTATGATATGGATTATGAGGAGATATTTTCCCCTATTGCAAAAATAACTATTTTCTGTACTCTTATTTTCGTAGCTTTAGTTCGTTAGTGGCATATCTCTCAACTTGATGTTAAAAATGCCTTATTGAATGGAGATCTTCAAGAATAAGTTTATATATCACCTCCTTATGGTGTTTCACATGACTTTAGGTATGTTTGCAAGCTCAAGAAAGCGTTATATGATCTCAAAAAAACACCTCATGTTTGGTTTGAGAAATTTTATGTTGTGATCTTGTCTCTTGGATTTGTTTTTAGCAATCATGATTCTTCTTTTTGTATTAAGTGCACTGATTGGTCATATCATTATGTCCTTATATGTTGATGACATGATTATTATTGGTGATGACATTGATGGTATTTTAGTTTTGAAGACAAAGTATACTAGATAGTTTGAAATGAAGGATTTGGGTTATCTTCGATATTTCCTGAGTATTGAGGTAGCTTACTCACCTAAAGGTTACCTTCTTTCTCTATCAAAATATGTTGCAAATATTCTTTAGCAGGCAAGACTTATTGATAACAAGACTATAGATTACTCTAATTAAAGTTAACGCAAGGTATTCTTCTTCTGATGGTTTACATTTAACATATCCTACTTGATATCGTAATATTATTGGGAGCTTGATTTATCTCATTATTACTCATCCAGATATTGCATATATTGTTCATGTTGTAAGTTAGTTTGTTACTTCTCCTACTACTGTTCACTGGGCAATTGTTCTTTGTATTTTGCGATATCTTCGGGGTACAATCTTTCAGAGTCTTTTACTTTCATCCACCTCTTTCTTAGAGCTGCATGCATACTCTGATACTGATCATGACAGTGATCCCATAGATTGTAAGTTTGTTCCTGGTTTCTGTATCTTTTTAAAAAGAGCAAGAAACAATCTATTGTTTCTCAATTCTCAACCGAAGTAGAATATCGTGCAATGACATTTACTACTGAAGAGATTGTTTGGTTACGTTGATTACTTACGAATATGGGAGTTTTCCTTTCCTATCCTACTCCTATGTATTGTGACAATCAGATTTCTTTTCAGATTGCTCACAACTCGATTTTTCATGAACAAACTAAGCACCATTACTTTTCCTTTTGTTTCTTCTTCTTTACAGATTGTAGATTTCTTTACCAAGTCGCATTCCATTTCTCATTTTTGTTTTCTAGTTGGCAAACTCTTGATATTTGTAGTTGTCGTATCGTGAGTTTGAGGGAGATGTTAAGAAATACATTTATCTTATTCTATTTATTAAGGGTAGAATAATATTTTTAGTTTAGCCTATATATAATCTCTTTGTATTTAGGTTAAAACAATTACTTTTAGAATAAAGTGATTAATGAAAACCCTATCCTCCTTCTATTTTATGTTTATATTTCTTTTGTGTTAATTTAGATTGTTTTAACAATAAAAACTTGTTTCAGATATCTTTTATTCTTTGTACTCAATTCTTTGTGTTACATGTTAGATTATGATATGAAACCATTCTTGCGACATTAGCTAACAATTTAATCTTTTGAATTGAACCAGTTCTTTGACATGTTATTAGAGCATTGATAATCAAATTGTCATGAATTTAAATTTCACCACCGTAATTCTAACCAATTAAATTAATAAAATTAAACACAAGATAATGGTAGGTTTGTATGCAAGTTTCAAGCTTGAAAAACTTTCACTTGAGAAGACATACTAAAAGAGGTCGTAATTTTGTTCTTGAACGTATTCATGATGTTGGCTTGTTCTCTTTTTAACTATTATAGAATGCATATGGCAATATATAATAGTAAGTGTAGAGACTACAACACTAGAGTAGTCCTATAGTATTTCTAGTGTTGTAGTTTTGTATGCAAGTTTCAAGCTTGAAAAGCTTTCACTTGAGAAGACATACTAAAAGAGGTTGTAATTTTGTTCTTGAACGTATTCATGATGTTGGCTTGTTCTCTTTTTAACTATTATAAAATGCATATGGCAATATAGGACTACTCTAGTGTTGTAGTCTCTACACTTACTATTGTATATTGCCATATGCATATAAATAGAAAAGGTTAGTTAACTGATAAGTTAAGCCTTCTATTATTCTAAAAAAAACTTTGCTTTCAGTTCAGAAATTATGTTTTGATAACAATGTTTATTTTGAATTTCACCCATTTGTGTTTTATATCAAGGATCTCAAGACCAAGGTAGTGCTCTTTTCTAGTCAGAGTAAAGATAGCCTCTATGCTTTGACCAAGTCTTCTGTCACGTCAGTTCCTCAAACTTATTGGTCTCATTGCATATCTGTTTGTGCTGATCTATGACATCTTACTTCCTGTATTTTCAATTTTTTAGTCTTGAAAAATAAGATTGCTTGTAACTATAAATGCCTTAATTTTCAAAGTCAAACTTATCCATTAGGAAAATCATCGCGTTTGTCTTTAGGACCTACGGGCCACAAGACTTCTGCTCCACTTGAATTAATTTTTATTGATCTTTGGGGTCCTACTCCTCATTTTTCATTTTTCATTTGATGGTTATTTTTGTTGATGCGCATACAAAATATATGTGGTATTACCCTCTTGTTGCAAGGTCTGATGTTTACTCTGTTTTTCATCAATTTCAAACTCTCGTTGAGCGTCAATTTTCACTAAAACTAAAATCTGTTCAAATTGATTGGGGCGGTGCATACCGCAAGTTGTCCACTTTTTTTTAGACCATTGGTATTCATCATCGTCTGATTTTCCTCACTTTCATGAACAAAATGGAATAGTTGAACGTCATCATAGACATATTTTGGAAATCGAACTTACTCTTCTAGGATAGTGTAAAGCATCATTAAGATTTTGGAATTATGTTTTTGAAACCTTAGTTTATCTTATCAATTGAATGCCTACTCTTGTCCTAGACAATAGATCTCATTTTGATTTTCTTTTTCAACGGTCTCTAAATTATCATTTTTTGCGAAGGTTTATGTGCCTTTGTTTTCCGTTTTTGCGTCCATATCATAATCATAAATTAGACTTTCATTCCTCTCCATGTGTGTTTTTAGGGTATAGCTCTTCTCATCTTGGTTATCGTTGTCTTGACATCACATCTCAATGCATTTATATCTCTCGTGTTCGTTTTCGTGAACACGTTTTTTTCTTGTAGCAAATCTGAACAGATTGTACAATCCACCCCTCACTCCTCTAACCAATCTGACATTTCTCTTCTACCCAATCTGCTAAACTCTCTACTATTTCACACTTCTATAGATTACACAGCCCATTCGTGTGCTCCTTCTCCTCATACACCTATTTTTGCTCACCCGCATCAGCCCTACACTTCACCTTGTCCATTACCATATACATGTTTATCTAACAATCATGTTGCATGTACAGGTATAGATTCAGCCCCCTCTGCTTTGCAACGTATCAAGTCTGTTGTTATTGGTTCTCCTAGTTATCTTACTATTGCTTCCCCATTGTTTGTTAGTAACGCCTCTACTGCAAGCTCTGCCTCTACTGTCAATTCTGCCTCTACTTCTACTGATATGTTAAATCTAGTTGTCAATCTGTCCTCTTATCCATTGCAACAAGATTCTCCTTTGCACTTATCTCTACCTACCTTGTTGCCCATGGTTAGTAGGCACCATATGGCCATTCATCTGCGGCAGCCGAAGATAGCCAATCTGACTGCTTTTTCCGCCACCACTACCATTCCTGCCACTCGGGTAATGTCTTCTCTTAACACTGAACCCACTGCATTCTCTGATACTGACATATATGAGGTTTGGCATGGCGCTATGCGCGATGAAATTCAGGTATTTCACTCTAACAACACCTGGTTTTTAGTTCCCTTTTATCCTTCGATGAATATTGTTGGCAATCAGTGGGTGTACATGATAAAGCATCGTGTTGACGGTATAATTGAGCGGTATAAGGCGCATCTAGTTACTAGAGGTTTTACTCAGTAAGAAAACATTGATTACTCTGAAAGTTTTAGTCCTATTATTAAGAAGACGATCATCAAATTAGTTTTCTCAATTGTAGTTTTGCATGATTGGAAGATCCATCAACTTGATATCTATAATGATTTCCTCAATGATGTTCTCACCGAAGAGGTCTACATGAAACAACCACTAGGTTTTGTTGACTCTGCTATTCCCTCTCATGTGTGTTGGTTGCATAAGTCTCTATATGGTTTAAAACAAGCATCGTGGGCATAGTACACTCGTCTGAGTGATTCTCTACTCTTTATTGCCTTTCACGCTTTCAAGGTTGACACCTCCTTATTTATCTTGCTTTTTGGTACTAATATCTTCTATCCTCTTATTTATGTTGATGATATCCTGCTTACGGGTAATAACTCTACTATGCTTCACCTCTAATACAGTTACTGAGCTCAAAGTTCAAGCTTTGTGACTTAGGTGCAGTTCATTATTTTTTAGACATTGAAGTTCAGTCCACCAGTTTAGGTTTGATGTTACGACAGTATAAGTATATTCTTGACATCCTTACTCGGGCTAGTATGACCTCTTGCAAACCTGTTGATACTCCTATCTCTACCACCAAAGTTACCATACTGTCAGATTCCTTGTTTTCTAACCCTACACGGTTTCGTCAAATCATGGGTGCTCTTCAATACCTTACATTTACGAGATCAGATATCTGCTTTGTTATTAACAGAGTTTGTCAATTTATGCATGCTTCCACATATTCTCATTAGGCTGCCGTTGAACGTATTATGCGTTAATTTAGGGTACGACATCCTATGGCTTACATATCACTCGCAGTTTCTCCTTTGCTCTACATGGCTTTACGGATGCAGATTGGGCAGATAGTATTGATGATCGCAAGTCTACGGGTGGTTAAGTTGTTTTCTTTGGTCAGACGTTGATTTCATGGAAATCAAGCAAACAACGCACAGTTGTCCGCTCCTCTACCGAGGCTGAGTATAAAGCCTTAGCAGACGACACTACCGAGGTTATCTGACTTCAGTATTTATTGACAAATCTTCAGATCCCTTCCGCCTCTGCTCCCACGATTTGGTGTGAAATCTTGGTGCTACTTATTTATCTGCAAATCCTATCTTTTATGCTCGTACTAAACATGTTGAGGTTGACTATCATTTTGTACAAGACAAGGTTACGAAGAAAGAGATTCAGCTTCGTTTTATCTCTTCTTAGGATCAACTTGCAGATGTCTTTACTAAGCCGCTTCCTACTATTTCTTTTATTGCTTTTCGATTTAAGTTTCGGGTCGATCATCCATCCTCAACTTGAGGGGGTGTATTAATTATAGAATATATATTTATAGGAAATACTATAGGACTACTCTAGCGTTGTAATTTCTACACTTACTATTGTATATTACCCTATACATATAAATAGAAAAAATTAGCTAACTGATATTGCCTTTCATTATTCTTCAGATTCGATGAAAGATGTGTTTCACGTTTGATCCTCGTGTAGTATTGCACCCGCACCCACATGCAGATGCACTTATTGGCTTTCATTTGCCCTTTCGTGCCGACCAGATAGTTTGTTGGATTTTATTTAATTTGCTGGATACAGTTTGTACAGTTTCGTAAGTTTAGAAATCCTGCATAGGAAATGAGCACAGGTGCGGTATGATTGATCGGATTGGAACTAGGAAATACGTGGTAGTGATTGGTTCTGCTTGCTATCCAGAATAAGTGACTTCAGGAATTCCGAGTCTCAATTCTCCATAGTTTTGATGGAAGGAGTATGCATCAATTCGTGCCTTTAATCCATGAAATGGGTTTTCAATTTTAATTTAGAGGTATAATTTTTTTTGGTAAAAGAAAAAAAATTAAAAATTTAAATTTTTTTGTTATCAATAATTTTTTTCAGTAAAAGGACAAATTTTTTTGTTAATATTTTTGATAAGAATATGAAACCAGAAAAACATAGTTAAATCACATAATAAATCAAAATA
>Ga0307517_10004525_pt1 | contig 21329 bp, 11 predicted proteins | sample 23_EM_MG_FD_194515 | JGI IMG/M metagenome (GOLD analysis project Ga0307517, IMG submission 194515) | Populus trichocarpa ectomycorrhiza microbial communities from riparian zone in the Pacific Northwest, United States - 23_EM | ecosystem: Host-associated > Plants > Roots > Unclassified | place...
TAAAAGAGGCAAAAAAAAAAAACCATCAATTGAAAAGAATCCAAAACATCAAAAACCAAAAAGAAAGTATGAGAGATACTTGTTAAACGGTGAGCAACTAAGAAAGATAAAGAGAGGGGGGGTGGGGGGCTGGGCTGAAATAGGGATTAGGGATTTCAATTTGTTTAGAAGAAGAAGAAATAGAAGAGAGGATGAGCTGTTGGGTTTTGATTGATTTTAACATCTCTAACAGAATTTTCATCGACAATTCCATCGATAAAATTAATACATCATCAATGTCGATATAATTTTTTTAATATTTTTTATTCCATCATAGAATCCGTCAAAAAAAAATCTTAATTTTCAATGGACTAGTCCATCGAAATACCCAAAATCTTTTGTAACTTTCCAAAAAAATAGCAAGTTTGTCGCCTATTTCGTTGGAAATAAGAGCCTTAATTTTTTTATGGACTAGTCCATCGCCAATTTTGTCAGAATATCCAAAACCTTCTATAACTTCTTGACAAAAATGACAAGCTAGTCGTCTTGTCCGTTGGCAATTAAGGAATATTTTTGTTATTTTTTACAATCCCTTTACCAACAAAAACATATAACAACAACACTAAGCATATTCAATCTAACAATTGCTCACTTTAAATCCACAACCATAAAAAAAAAAATATATATATATGCAATTATTGAAACAATGAACACATCTCCAAAATTATACAACAAATATAAGTATAATGAATTACAAAGTACCAACAAATATCTAATATAATTTCACTTTTATTATACAATGAAACATCATGTCTAAATCAATTCAACATCTTTTAATCAGAATCCTCCTCTTTATGGTAATCAAACAATTTAAATCAAAATTAAGTTGCATACAAGGAGAAGATATATTATGCATGCATGGAAAACTTAAAATCGATGAATGTCAAACATTGATTAAGCATTTTAACAACTCAAATAATGAGGTGAAAGTGTTGCTCGTATGAAACATCATTGATTTTCATTGATTAAGCATTTTAACAATGCAAATAATGAGGTGAAAGTTTTGCTCACATGAAACATCATTGATTTTCATTGATTAATGAGGTGAAATTTCAGTTAACAATTTCTATTTAGTCATGCATTAGTCCTTTTTTGTGTTGAGGTGTGCATGATTGTTTTTAGGAAAGTTGGAGTTATATTACAGAAAAAATAATAAAGGAAATAAAAAATCTTCCAGGATATGACCAGTCATAATATGAAGGTTTATGTTGATGATATTATGATAAAGTCAAAGTTCACCCACCTAGATGACCTCTGTGTTTCGTTTGAACAAATAAGAATGTATAACTTAAAAATAAACCCTTTAAACTATGTCTTTGGAGTACAAATAAGTAATTTTATGGGAGTCTTAGTGCATCAACAAGGCATAAAGATGGAAAAGAATAAAGCATGAACAATCGTGGAAGCATAACCTCTTTGAAATAAGAAGGAATTACAAAGCCTTAATGGGAGGATTAATTTTCTAAGGAGGTTTTTTTCATATACGATAAAGAATATTAGACTTGTTATTAAGCTACTAAAAAGAAAGAGCTCTGATGAGTTTCAATGGACTGAAAAGCAACAAGTTACCTTTCAAGATATAAAAGTTTGTCTAATCAAATCTCTAGTATTGACCCACCAAGGCTTAGAAAGCCATTAAATGATCAATTAGCAATATGCTGTTATAAGAAAATGATTGTATACACAAACAAGTTGTGTTATCATAGTCATGTACCCACAAAGGTTAAAGAAATATATACGTCAATTGAGAAATTATGTCAGTCTTTGTATTTTGCTTATGTAAAATTACATTAGTATATGTTATTTATTAATGTTTATGTAATCTATAAAATAGATTTAATTAAATATATGTTGTCAAAACCTTTTTCAAAAGGTCGTATTGGAAAATTGATATTTGCATTATTTGAATTTATTCTATATTATATGTCGTAAAAGCAAAAAGAGACCAAGTTTTGGTTGATTTCTTAGTCGGTCATCCATGCATAAACATCAACCATAAATTAGAATAGGATACCAGTATTATCATGCAAAACTTATTCCATAAAAATCATGGTTTGATGGATCTAAATATAAGAACAAAGCTCGTGAAGGGGTGATCATTTTATCCTCAATAGATCATAATGTAACCTTAACATTTTTGCTTGATTTTTCTTGTATAAACAATCACACTAAATTTGAGGCCTTAATTATAGATCTAGAAATGCTCATAGAGTTAGAAGCACAATTATTCATATTGACTAGGGGTTCATTACTTATTATCAACCACTGATTTTGTGAATATAAGTGTGAACACCCAACTGTAACTTCATACCATATTGTTGCCACAAATTTTATTAAGATCTAATCTTTTTTTTTTCAATGAGAGAAAATCATATAAAAGACAATGACATGGCTCAATATGGATTAGTATACAAAATGACCTTCAATAATCATGGCGTTATCCCTATCAAAATCATTAATTCATCAATCATAACTGATATCTAATAGGAATGTCATGACAAACAAAGCAATGTGGATTCTATGGCTGAAAATGCATAAGATAATAACAATAAAATTACTACTAAAATTTTGTCAAGTACAAACAAAGGGTCTTAGTGACATTAGTGCTATTGATTAACGATAGATTATAAGGTTGAAATCAAATTGTTTTTTTAGATCTTTCAAAGAAATTTTTAAGATCTTTTAAAAATGAAAGTGGATATTATATACTCCTTAAAGATGTATTATACAAAAGGCATATGATTGGAGTTTCTCCTAGCTGTTTAAGACTAAACGAAGCCTTTTTTTTTTATCATATTTGAGATTTATGAAGGGTTTTATAGAGGTCACAAATCTAGCAATAAGATGAGCTGGATTATTATAAACTATGGCTTTCATTGGTCAGACATAACCAAAGATTGCATTAGTTATTCAAAAAGATGCCAAAAGTGTTAACAGTTTTGTTCAATCCAAAATATACATTTTAATGAACTCAATGCAATGGTCAAACCATGACCACTTAAGGATTGGGCATTGGATACAATTGGTAAGATACATCCTCCATTATCAAGAGGATATAACTATATTATAGTTGCCATAGATTACTTCATCAAGGAGGTTGAAGTTATTCCTTATTGATTAATCATTATGAAAATAATGGTCAAAATCAATAAGAAATAGATTAGACTCCTAGAAACTATAATTACTAACCAAGGGTCTCAATATTTACTAGAAAACATGGGAAGTAATTCTTATAAGAGTATGAATTGAAAATAGTCCACTCCACCTATTATGTCCAAGTCATTGAGAAAACAAAATTGATCAATAAAACTATGATTCTTGATATTCAAAAATTAGTCAGGACAATCTTAATACTTGGCATGATACTTTGTTAGAAGTACTATAGGTATGTGGGACTTCACAAAAGACTACTTTAGGAACCTCACCATTTACGTTAATGTATGGTTATTATGTCATGTTACCAATAGAGCTCAAGTTATAATCACTCAAAAAAGTTGCATAGTGTAACATGAATATTTTAGACTATCAATCATCAATGTTAGCTGAATTAAAGGACCTGGATAAGGTGAGACATTATATATAAGATCATTTGCTAGCACATGAAATAAAAGGTATAAAGGGAATATAACAAACATATTTGATCAAAATATTTCTCATATAATGATCTAATGTGGAAAGTCATACTTCTAATTAGCCAAAAGAATTTGAAATAATACAAGTGGTCCTTGGCTAAGATGGTCCATATGTTATTTTTAATGTTCTGAAAAATATGCCTATCACCTAGAAAACTAGGATAAGCAATTACACTATTAATCTATCAATGATTGATATTTAAAGAAATATTACCCTTACTAGAAAACTTGAGTTCATAAATCACTTCAGGTTTAGGTTGATTATACCTCATGCATACTTAACTACATTTTAGTATATAAATTAGTTTGAATTGGTGTTTATGTACTTATAACATGAATTTAGACTATTTTATGATCAATCAATATTAAAATAATATTGTTGTTTAAATAATACAAAGAATAAATTAAGTTTATATTTTATAAAATCTCAGTAGATAATCATATTTAGTTTGGAAACAACTATTCATCCTAGTTCTATTAGACTCCCAAGATGAGTGAACACTAACAATATCATTCAAAGTTTACCATCTTAAAGGTCTTTATTGCTTACTTTAAAAGATATGAGATGGTATTTATTGATTTTTAGAGTGATATACATTTATTTACATAGCTCCTCAATTCAATATCTTTAAGGTTTAGATCAGTCTTAGCCTTAACAAGCTCCTTTCATCAATAGTCAATTCTTCCCTTATACAAACCATCTGAATTTCTTGAAACTCAACTTTTAAGAGTGGTTGGTCTTCTAGACATCTTAGTATTCAATTTTCCAAGATTCTTTTTGGGTTTTGAAAGATTTATGGACATCCTACAATATTTTATTGTAGTTTTTTGGTATTAATAAGGAGATTAATATCTTTTTATTATTGTAATAAGGCTTACCTTGCACTATGATCCAACAAATCTTTAAGGTATTGGGAAAGAGTGTCATTTAAGAATTGCTTCAATTAACTAGTATAGGTGTCATTTAAGAATTGGCTAACAAAAACTCCCCTGGCTGGTTGTCTTCTCATACTATATCTTAAGATATTAGACATGTATTAGTGAATGAGTAGATATTTCAGAGAGCATATCATTTACAATTCCATGATACAAAGAAAAAAGTTATATGTGAACACTAATAAAAATTAAAAGCTTCTTGAAATAATAATAGGAACTTGTATACTAACTTGGATAAGTTAATAGATTCACCATGACCTCTTATCCTTTAACAGGAGATGCAGGAGCATTAGTGTAGTGGTATTCTAGTGTTATGGAGGAAGAGGAAACTTCAGCCTTAAAGACTCAATTACTAAATTAATATAATAGGATCGATCAATGACATAAGCTAAACTCCTGGGTTATTCTTAATATAGTTACCCTCTATAATAACCTCATTTCATGGAAATGGAAGGACAAGATCACTCAAGACACCAATTGGTTGTGAGGCTTATGTGATATTGAAATCTTCATTCTTTCTTTATTCTTCTTTAATGCTACTCTCTTCTAAATTAGATACATTTCCAATATAGCTTTTACCTTGTCAAAGACAGCTTTTTATGAAACATATTTACCTTTAACATGAAAGGCATGTACCCTAAGAGATTCCATTATTAAAGGCTTATAAAAACTAACTTTAGAAATAGATTTAGTAGTAATAACCGGTGAAGGATTTCTCTCAATAGTAGTGAGATCTAGTTGAATGTCTTTAGAATGACCAATAATAAAAGAAGGAAGTGTTTCAAAAGCTTAACACTTGAAACTTTAAAAATTATTATAGTAATAGGAGTTGAAATTATTTTTTAAGAAAAAGCTTTTTATTAAAGGATATCTTGAATAACAAACCTTTATTAGCATTTTTATATAAGGAACCAAAAGACAAAGTACAACAAGAGCAATTAATGTCTACTAAAAAATAAAATAAGGTTTGGATTGTGTTTGGGCTTAAGTTAGAACATGCTTGACCTTACAATTTTTTTATGGGTTTGGTAGAGCCAAGTTTGGATGGTGTCTAGGTCAAGCCCATCTACTTTTCCTATGCCCAACCTCTACTAGACTAGGTTATTCAGGACTTTATATAAGCTTAAGTCTTACCAATACAATCTAAACTAGGCTTTTAGGCATTTTTCAAGAACCAAAAAGAATAAATAGAAAAACCTAAAATCATGTAGAAAAAAGACAATCTATTGCAAATTGAAAAAAATTATTCGTAATAGAGAGAGAGAGAGAGAGAGAGAGAGATGATGATATTGTAGTGCCATAATGGGTAAGTTTGTTAAATGCACAAACATGGATTACATTAATTTCTCTTTTATTAGATAATTATCTTCTTTAGAAATGACTAGATTCTTGGCCCGCGTTGTGTCTTAGGTCAGATCATTTTTTTTTCAATTTTAAAAAAAATATAAAGACATTAGGAAGTCAAAAATCTCAAACGTGCTAAAAGAAATATTTTTAAAATATTGAGATGGCTACACATTAGGTTGTTTTAAGTCAATCATAGTTAACTTGCAAGACTTGTGATGTAGAGCATAAAATTGTGATAACATTGTGGAACGCAAATTGAAACAAATTATTAAACCTAATTTTAATTAACCAAAGATTGAAGGTAAAAAAAAACTATTCAATTAAAAAAACTCAAAAAATAACTTGAGTAAATCTAGATTTCTAGCTTATGCTACAATGCAAGTCTAACCAAATTTTTTTCTAACATAAAAAAAATGATGTTCAAGTAATGGTAATGTTTTTAAAGAAACAATAAAAATCTTAGACCTGAGTTATTGACTTGACTAGATCTAAGATTATTGGGGCTATTTATTATGATAATAATGATTGTTTTATGAAAAATCATGTATTATCTTGATATTTTTAATTTTAAAATTAATTTCCTTGTTAATATTGAATGAGAATTTTGATATAATTTTCTGAAATTTATTGCTCTTAAATTTTTCATATAGGTATATGATTGATTCATGTTTTTTTTTTTAATTTTTTAATTAAAAATTGATTTCATGAGTATAATATGTTTTTACATAAACAACAATACTTCTCATAAAAAAAATCATGTTTTCATCAAAATAAAAAAGAATTGCATGAACAACAAAATTAAGTTTTTGATTAAAAATATATTCTTTTGCTTTTTAATTCAAATTATTATTGTTTTTATGACCATAATTCTTAATTGTTGTTAATTTTTATTCAATGAAACTATGTTGTTAATAAAAAATCATTTTTTTTTATCAAAACAAAGACTCACATTAATAAAAAAAAATATAGTTTTCATGAAAAGAATAATGTTTTTCTCTATAATTTTGATAAATATTTATTTTTATTATAGAACAGTTAAATAAAAAAAAATTAGACGTTCCCGTGTGATATGATTTGATGGGTTAGAAGATTAGGAATTTCTTTTTCTTCATTTACACAAGATTATGTCCAAGTTTCGAACCCTTAAAATTAAAAGACCTTATCCATCTTTAGATAGCCGTAGCTTAAAATGTAATAGAGAGTATACAAGACAAATTAAAAACAAAATCTCCATTTTCAACCTAAATTTAAATGTCTTTCTAATGCTTATAATTGCATTTTGACTCGAAATATAAAGTAATGGTAAGTTGGAAAATTGAAAGAACACACTGGTTGGACAAAAGGAAAACAATCAATTATTTTATAAATAAATAGGGAAACAAAATGGTTTATTAAATCCAAGGTGCATCTTAATGAAAAGTGAATCATCTATGTGTTGAGTGCTCATTGAGTCTCCTCCAAATCTACTGGAATCATAACTTGACCAGCATTTTTGTACAAAGTTCCATGCACCAAATCTGGCTACCAATCCTCACTGCAACTCCCCGACAGGTGCCTCATTGAGCCATAGAAAATGGATGAAATCATACAATTTTGCGCTTACACTCACCTGCAAAGCTTTCAAGTTAACATTCCCATGGTTGCAGCCATCTAAAATTACAGAAGAAAATATTCACAACAGACAGAAACATCACCTTGTATGGTGTTGGGTTCAGCCGCCTCATGTGATCAGGACGCATTATCTCAAGCTGCTTGATACAGCGATCTCTAATGTCCTTGAGAGGAGGTAAATCTTCTCTTGGTTTATCTGCAAGAAACAAAAATTCATTGTAGGCTGCATGGATGAAGTAAGCTGAGCCTGTTGGTATAGTCTGTGGACAAACAATGTTCAACTTGGGTGTGATACAATGCTGAGTCCTGAAATTTCATCTTAACTACAAACCAAATCATTGCATGTTTAGAAATAATCATGTCTTATATGTGCTAGCCTTTGTGAAGATGCAAATCCCCAAAACAACTTATTCAATAATGATCTCACATGCTTAAGTTCCACTTGATTTAAGTTATTTTTTTAACTTTTGACTGGTAGAAAAGTCATGGATATGTTTGTTAGAAACAACTTTTGGCTTTAAATTAAAAATGTTTGTAATAAAATTGAGTCCAGATTTTAAAAACTTCAACTTATAAATTCTAACTTATACTACCTCTTTTTTTTAAAAAAAAAAAATGCTTTAGGTCAATTTTACCAAAACATAATTCTAAGTTAAAGTCATTTTAACTTATTTTTATCATAAATTATTTATGAAAAACGATTCATAATTAAAAAATTGTTTTTTCATACGTTAGGCTAAATGGACCCTAAATATGTTTAGGTCATAGAAACCCCTACCTGAGCTCCCAGGCCAATAACACTTTAGAAGCTCCTCAACCTGCTGTGGAACCACATACGCTCTCTTGGATTCATTAAAAGGATGGCGACATAGTATCCGTTCTCCCACCTGAAAGTTCAGAAAAGGAAGAAATTTTGTTTTTTCCTTCATCCAATCACCATAACGAGTCAACTCTATCCAGACAAGCAGCTCAATCACGTGTTAAAAAGGGGACAAAAAGTGCATGGCATCAAAAGTTTGTGACCGTTGATGTTGATGTTGATGAGGAACTCTTATGACCAACCTAGTAAAACTAATGTAAAAATCAATAACTGAGATCTCACCAGACTCTGCAGTCCATTATATTCTAATATTTGCACTCACAATTTAATTTTTTATATGAAATAATAGCAACAACGATTTGGAATACCAACCCCTCAGCTTGCTCAGGGAAAAAATCTTTGATAAAATGATCATGCCAGCACTCTCAGAATACATATTCATAAATAACACAATATATACAACAATGGTGGTGGTACTTGGCGTAAATCAAAGATTTGAGCACACGGAGCACTTTGATGATAAATCCATTAATCAATGCACTACCTTTGGAGATGGTTCATTTTCCCCTGTCATTATGTCCACCAGTGGGTAGCCTTCTCTTCCATACAATCTATAACTCCGTTTTTTGCATGGTATAGAAACCTAGTAAAATAATGAAGGGGAACAAAAATCAGTGATTCAATAAAAATTAACAGAAGTTTCTTTGACTTGGATCAAACCTTTGAAACATCTTCAGAAAGTTTGATGCGAGGCTGATTGTTTATTTCAACAAGCTTGAAGACACAACCCAAAGCAGCTTGAGCATAGCAAGTTACAAGATAGGTTCCGATTCCATATGCATCAACTTCATGACCCTGTGCAGCCAAAAAATGCTATACCAATTAAAATTGAGGTCCAACAAAATGCACATCTGCCTTTTTCTTCTCTGTTGTCAAAACAGTTTCATCATAAACATACATGATTTAACATACTATGACGGATAAGCAACATAAATTATTAGTAAGAGCAATTTACAACTATTTGTTGCTTCCAGGGTGTTTGGGAATATGACAGCGGTTGCTTTTCAAAGTGTTTTTCGCTTGAAAATGCATCAAAATAATTTTTTTATTTTTAAAAATCATTTATGATATCAGCACATCAAAATGATCTAAAAATACCAAAAAAATATTAATTTGAAGCAAAGAAAAAAATTAAAAATTTTCAATTTTTTTCGAAAGCACTTTTGAAATACAAAAATAAACAAGCTCTCAGAATAATGGAAATTTTATTCATGCTGCTGTAACACATTTGAAAACTAGATCAGCAACAATTTTGGCATTTAATGTTTGACCAAAATATTTTTCAACTAAATAACTCTCCAACATAACAAAATACATAAATTCGTAATTTTGTGTTAAGAATTTCCCATGTGGAGAAAAGGCATGGAAGCAGATGCCTAAGGAGTGTTGAAAGGCACATGAAGATAACAACAGAGCAGATTATGTAGGGCATTGGATGACGGATTATGAAACCACACATTATGTGGCTTTTTTAAGTTTTTATCTTTAGTAGTTAAGAAAAGTTTTATGAATAAAGATCATAATTCATGGTGTAAAAACTGAAACACTATTTTGAGCCCTTTCTGTATTTGAAAACTGTATCCCATTACTTACTGAATTATCTCAGTTAAATGTATAAATTGCCCCAGGCTTGAAGTAAAATTAGTGGAATTCAGCTATGGCATCTTAACATAGCATGCAGCTAAGTAAGACAGCTCAGATGCCAGATATTTGTCAGAAATTTTCGTGGTTGCTCAGCAGCGTATGATCATGCCAGGAGCAAACCCACAATGCCAGAGAATTTTCATGTGAAACCATTCTAAAACATGCTCTATAGAATAACTAATCCCTTCACTGAGCTCCAAAACAGGAAACATAAGTAATTTGCTCAGAGCACCAGAGCAGTTTTATTGCAGAATGATTACCTGTTTGTTTAAAGCATCTAAAGTTTCCTCATTGAGGTCATTACTAGCAGTAATGCTCATCTTTCCAAAACCAGGAACTCCAAATTCTTTCTCAATGGCTCTAAAGAACTTCCGGGCCTCACAAGACAAATATGCTAGATCACCAGAATCTAATCTAATGCCTACCGCTTTATATCTGCAAAGTAAACCATCTAAAATCACCAGTGTAAATTGAGTACTATTAAAAGGTCACCATGGAGGAACAATAAAACATTTTCAGAAAGCTATGCAAATAAAAGACTAGACAATTGAACCACAAGCTAATGTGACATTGATTAATGATGAATGATATCTGGAGTTTTCTCATCAATGCCTTTGGTTTAAGATAGAAATTGCTGTTGGAGGTGAATCATTGGAAATGGCTGTGAGAAACTGATGCATCGAGCTCTGGAAAATGTTGCATGAAGCTTGTAAAATGTAGCAAATTGTTAAACTGTATATTGCAAATATCTGGTTGAATCCTGAATCACAGGAATATTCAGTTAAAGCCCCGGTTGAAGGAAAAACAGGGCCAGGGCCAAAGGAGGAGATACCAAGACATTGGTATAAATCAATAGGATGGCAGAAGCCATCTGTTAGATGTGAAGACATGTGATTTCAATGTTGGATAGGTTTGTGAAACTGAAAGCATTAACCAAAGTGGAGGCAGTGTCACAGTTTCAGAATATGAGATCTTGGTGCTGCCATTCATGCCTGCTACGGGCCTATTTGAAAGTGTGGTAGAAGTTGTTTTTCAAAGTGCTTTTTACTTGGAAATACGTCAAAATCATGTTTTTTTATTTTTTTAAATTTATTTTTGACATCAGCACATCAAAACAATCCAAAAACACCAAAAAAATTAATTTGAAGCTAGAACAAAATTCAAAATTCAAAATTTATTTGGCATGGTTGGACCGCAATGCCAAATAAAGCCTAATAATTTGAATTGCCTAATATTGGCATTGAGCTTTTGAGAGAGATACTATTACCCAAACATGATGAAAAGAAGGGAATGAGAAATTTAAGGAAAAAAACAAAGAAAAAACTGTATGTTTCAGTACTCATGATAGTAGAAGAAAAAGGAAATTTTGCTTAGTAAGAATTCCAATACACTCATAAACCTTATGACTTACCCAAGATCATTAAGTGCGAGAGCAACTGCACAAAAGTTAGGGATTCCACTCCTCATAACCTGATAAAGAAAATAAACAGATTAAAAAAACAATCTTAACTGCTATAAAGTGATAATTAATTAAAGTAACCACACCACTTAAATTTTAAGACAAAAGTTCAGAATGCAGCAAAAAGAAGGTGCAACATATAATTAACCTTTGCTGGTCATGGAAACATTATAAGAGTTCTTGCACCACTTCATAATGGAAAAGTTTAGAGTCTATTCTGTAGAATGCCACATGCTTGATGATGCAAAATATAAACATCAGCATTTTGAGAAGAAGAGTTATACATAATAGAAAGCAGAGGTGAAATGGAATAAATTTCAGAGGCTATAGACCTTGATAAGATTTCCCTTCATCTTGACATTCAGATTCTTGGTCACATTTACAGATTACTAGATATATGATTTGTAAAATAACAACTTAGCTTATTAACAAGACAAAGTGCAGGATGCAGCATAAAGTAAAGACAGCATATAATTAAACTTTGCAGATATTTTGCCTAAAGATTCATTGTGGTTAGGCTACATTGTTTTCTATTTTGGAAAATTAAGGGAACATGTTAACTAAATACAAATTTTCCAAAATAGAAAACAATGGCCTTTTTTTTTAACAAGGACCTTGTTTGGCTTAAGTTGAAAATATGAAAAGGAATGGCCATAAATATTAGGTGAGCCGAACATGACCTTTATTTTAATAGTGGAGAATTTGGAAAAGGATTTGGAAGACAACCATTTCGGTGTTTTCCAATTTTCTAGAAAAATGGAGAATTAGAAAAGATGTTTTCAAAAAACAATTTTCATTCCCAATTAATAACATGTGCTCTTTAGTTTTCTGTTTCTTAGGAAAAAATTCTGGAAAACTTTTTCACAAGTAAATGCAACCTTAATGTCTCAATTCATTCAAAAGAATATGGTTTTTTATAAATTTCAAGATATTGAGTGGCCTAGATGACAGGTGTTTTGAGAAGATGAACTTCATAAACAATGCCTGCAAATTTGAATAGAGTTTAAGAGGTTACTGAAATTTGATCAAACAATTGTTGACTTTGGCTTGTTCTTTACAATATTTCGTGCTAAACATGTACACAGGTTTTCTGTGAGGGATAATCCTGATCACCCAGGATTGTATGTCAATCTTAACTTCAATATTGAGAATCTAAAGAAAAGCACAACATCAAACAGCAAGATGTCAAATCTTGATAAATAAATTGGAAAAAAAAAAAAGAAAAGGAAAAAACGTTTATCCAGGAAACAGTTATTGACAGATAGGCTTAGTCCCCAGGGAAATGAAACATAGAAGAAAAAACTACACTCACGTCATATGTGTCAACAAGAGCTAAAAAGCTTATAGGGAACGCCAAGGCATATGAGGTGAAAGCTGCCAGCTCACTTTGATTGGTCTCACCAAAAATACCACGTAATGAACTTGACCACTGCATAGCATGAACCATATTAATCAAACAAAAAAAATTAAAGAAAAAAAAAGTGAAAGGGAGCATAATAAGCAAATGAAGAATGAATTATAGGATCAAGCCATTGTTCATACCAATTAGCTGTCAAGGAAGTAAGAAAATATATTTATCAATGTTAGATATTAAAATGACTTGCAGTGCTAGATTTTCTCAGTGTGATAGTATCTGCTACAAACCATTAAGTTCCTAAAAAACTCAATCTTGGCACGTCTTTAGAAGTAATCAGCATTATTTTCCAAAAACACTATTCCCAAAAACAAAATGCACTTTCTGGAATCTAAAATATATGTAGAACAAGAAAAATCTTTCCGCAGTCTGAATTTAGAGTGAAAAATCACGTGTGCTCCTTCTAGAAACCTCAACAAGGTTATAACAAGTGGAGAGAGAAAGAGAGTGCACTTTTATGATAATATCAAGATTGTTTAACATAAATAAGCTCACATGTAATGCACAAATATAACTGCTAGCATAAATAACAGAAGAAGTTTTTCATCTTTTAGAACGTGAAAAAATTGGACCTCGGTCCCTTTTTTTTCATCTTTTTCTTTTTCTATTTTTTTTTAAAGTACGCTAACTGAGCATTCTTGATTACACAACTCACATCTATAGAAGTTTCATCAACAAATTAAAAACTTCCATATTTACTTTCCTTGTATTTCTACCCCACACTGACAACAGATGGATCCATAAGCCACACAACTAGTTATCTCAAAATAAATGAAAGAATACTTATTTTGTGTTATCTAGGCAAACATTTTCAAGACGAACATAGGATGAACAACTTTTGACGAATTATCAAAATGAATGCAGAGGGCCATTGAAGAAGACCTGAATTTTACTTAACCATGTCTGAGCTAAACTGACGAGGTCCTCACAACTACTTGATCCATCAGCACTTCGAAGCGACTTGTCTATGATCTCATCAGGGCTCTACAAAGAACTGGATAATTTAGATGAAAGATTGACTAAACCTAAAGCAAGGAAATAATATCATTTAACGCACATTGCATACATGTATAAACATTGGCACAAGCATGTGAAATACCGCAGAAAAAGAAACAGGCCTTAATTTGAGAGAGAAAGAGAGGTGCCAAAAGGAGAAAATTTATCTTAAGAATTAACATTCATGACTGCACAAAATGACCACTATATCATTTTAAGCACATGCATTTAAAAAAAAAAATTGTTAATTGAAATGCAACTATGAAGCATATATGATGAAACACACATAATCTCAATTGCACTGAAATTCCCTTTGTAAAGATAAAAATGGATGTCTTATAATGCTCTTTGAGATTAATTGCCAACCATATATGAGCTGACAAATGCATGGGAATGTGTTCCACGCAGAGGTATCCCAAATAACCGTCCAGCTGCAACATTGCTGCCAAAACAAAAGGCAGAAGTAGGCAACTATCAATTAAGATGTCAAAAAACAGCCATAGTATCATGGAAAGAAATGTGATTTTTGCATGCAACTTTATTTATCCATGTTGCATAAAAGAAACCCAAATTATCATTTGGTTGCTAATTACAAAGGCCTACTGGCTTCTTAGAAATTTGTTGCTGACAAATCAGTTATGGGCCAATGCATGGAGTAAAAATGAATGCATTAAAATACCTCCGGCCATATCTCACTCACTCAAAATTCAGAAAAATAATTTTTCCAGCACCATAATGCTATTCCTACCCTATTTTAGGAACAAGGACAGTTTAGGCCTCACTTTAACCAGTTTGAGAGGAAGCAGAAATTCTCTTTGCTATCAAATTCATGAACCAAGTAAACCAAGGTATTTTTCTCAGCTTTGAAGAAGCTCCTTGTCTCAGTTTTGTTCCTTTCCCTGAAGGCACAATGAGATACAATGATTTCGTAAACCATGCACCGAGTAAATCAAGATATTTTTCTCATCTTTGAAGAAGCTCCCTGTCTCGGTTTTTCCTCCATTTCCTAAAGGCACAATTAGAACCATTGAGCTATGTCCACCCAAACCAACCTTGAATCACCTTAGCACATGTTAACTGATTTTGAAGAAATTCATATGCTGAAATTGAGTTGTACACTAAAAACTTTCTTGTAGTTGATAATCATAGCTGTGTTATCTACTGGCTACTACTCCCTACTTTAAGAGTCTGTTGTCAGGAAGGATGGATTGGGAGAAGGACAGGGAAGAGAGGAGAAAGGATGGAAGGATGGTTTATCATCCCTCTAGTAGTTTGGCTAACAGAGGAGAAGGATAAGAGTCAATCCATTCAAATTGAAAGCATTGAAAATTATAATCGAATAGAAGGATAGGAGCCAATCCACCTAAATTGTAAGGGTTGGAAATTATAAGTGAGGAAAGATTCTTTGGATTCTTATCCTTCTTGCCAAATGATATATACACTCCATCCCTTCTCTCCAATCCCTCCCCCTCCTAACAAACAGAATGAAAGATTATATTTGGATTCAAGAAATATTAAAGTGGCTCTTAACATGGAAAGATAATGCTTAAAATGAATCATTGTTGTATGATTAGAACGCATAGAAGTTTACCACTCTGAGGATCCATCCATAAGAGAGATGAATCACTGCATGATACAAAAATGCAGCAACTTAAATGTTTAGAATTACCTTGTTGCATCAAATCCTCCAAGGTAGCAATATTTTGATGCTGATATCCCACCATCAGGTCCCTACGCATAAAATAATAAGCTTTCTCAAAAAAGATAACTCAAGCCAGCTTTAAAACATAAAAAGGAATCAAAATACAGTCAGCAACCTGAGCCCGTCGAAGCCCAAACTCAAGAAGCATTTTTGATTTTCCAGCAACAAATCGATGCCTAGCTGCATTTGTGGCCACTAAAGATGCATAATTGACAAGATTCACTAATGGGGTTTCCAGCAATTGCGCCACCTACAACATCATTAAATGATTAAGATCAACTTGAGAGAAAATGGTGCATGGTAAACCATGAACAAGAAAATAGAGGAAAAAACAGTTTGATGGTACTCACAGCAATTGGTCCTTCTATTCTTAGCAGAGGTACCTTGGGGAAGACAACTGAACCCTCTGCAATGGAATATACTTCAACTTCTGAGCAGTCCAATCCTCTAAGATAATCGAAGAAACCATCCTGCCAGATCCTATATTTAGTTCTTCTCTTCAGAATTAAAAGAGAGTTCCCATGAAACACGAATTCTAGAAAGAGAGAAGTGCTCTCATCACATGCCTGAACTTTTCCAATTTTTACTCTACAGCATAAATTTATAAATTATTTTGGCCTGAGTTGAAGATTGTTACTGGTCAGCCTCGTTTACCTCACATGAACCAGGAAGACTTTCACGGATGAAAGAGATTTCATCCTCGGTAAACTTGAAATTCGCAATTAACCTGATGCATTCTTCTAAACCAGCAAAGACTGTATATTCGCCACCAAATGGATTCTTCCGAAAATATAGATCGAACCTGAGAACCGCATAACACAAACATTAACGAGCTCCTTGATCAGTACATTCAACCATAAGTATTAGCTTTGCAATCTGGAAACGACTGCATACCCACAAGGGGATCTGCATAACCAGAAGCTCAAAGATAAAATAAAGCACCCGGCAAGCTATAAGACTGACATAAACACTTTGAAAGTGCTTTCAGGAAGACTTACTAGTATTTGACCAAGGCCTTCCTTACTGCCTTAATTGTTTCGTTTCGAGGTTAAATTCAGGTCGATGAATTATGAGATAATTACCTTCTTATACTTTAATAATCTAAAGTCACATTCTAGGATATCCTTGAATTTTAAAAAAGAATGGCCGCCCTTAGCATGATATCTTCTTCCAACTAATTACAAGGTGTCAAATTCTAATTAATTATTTATTTATTTATCCATTAAAAATGGAAACTTGACAAAGACTTCCAAATTCAAATGAAAAACCCCAAAGAAATTAAATTATCTTAGCAATTTTTCTTTTTATTAAAAAAAAGCGAAAGAATTTCAAGTTTAAAGCAAAACTCCAGTTGAAAACTCGAAAGTAATCAGGCAAATTAATTCTTCAGTCAAATTTAATACTACTGCTTTGATAAATAAATAAACCAATTATACAATGTAATTAACTAACCGATGGAATATTAATTTAGTAGGATTAAGGAAAAAAAACAGCTAAAACTCCAATTCCCTCAACCACCAAATAATAAATAAATAACTAAAAGAGAATCTATGGAAAGGAAAAGAAAAGAAGAACAAAAGCAAAGCACTTACACAGCTCGCTCTTGATGTTTATTGGCTTTCCAATAAGCATAAGCCATTGTAAACTGATAAAGGTCCGTCAAAAGGGGTGTTACCATCGGGTTCGTCGGTCCCTCCACAACCCGGCCGGAACAATTCCCATTCGCTTTCACCTGCTGATCCATCTCTGTCTTTCTTTCTTTCTAAGGCTCTGCTGCTTCTATGTTCAGCGATGCATATATACAAATATCGTGTGTGTAGAGGGAGAAAGAGAAATACCGTACGTGAGAGAGAAGAAAAGAAGAGGCGTGTGTGAAGTGAGAACTGACTGTGGAGAGAAAGAGAGAGAGACCGTTAAAAACCAAGGGTGGTGGTGGTGGTGGCGGCGCCGCCTTGTGGAGCTGGAATTTTGTTTCAACGGGAAAATGAAAAAGAAAAGGAAAGCAGCTGTGGAAAAGATAAGTGTTGAACACGATGTACTTGTCGTCTTTTTGTTCGATAATTCTTGGAAACCGATACCACCTGGCCTTTTTCCTCTCTTTTTTCGATCTAAAGAGACAACTGTAATAATAACAATAATAATTAATTAATCATGTCAGAAAATTATTTGAGATTATAATAATAATTAGAGTTTAAAGTATTCTTTCTTAACAATATATTAATATAATATTATTTTTATTTATTAAAAATTATTTTTAATATCAATACATTAAAATAATTTAAAATTATAAAAATATAATTTTTTTTAAAAAAATAATTTAGAAAAACAATCGTGTTCCAAATACTATCTAAAAACATGTTTTTGATAATGTGTGTTTGGTAGCATGTAAAAAAAAATTTAATTAAAATAATATTTTTTAGATTTTTTTAATAATAAAATCAATAAAAAAATATTTAAAAATTATTAATTAATATTTTTTTAAATAGAAATAATTTAAAAAACAGGTATAACCATGAAAACAAATATTATCTTAATTAAATCAACTCTAGGCTAATTTAATTGCTTTCATCAAACCATTTTACTATTGTATAGTGGATGGTGCCGAATGCGATGGAAATAGCTAGTCGGACGATCTTTAATCACCTTTTAATAAAAGTAAAGGAATTAAAAGTTTTGAAACTTCAAATGATTTATCGTGTTCCACCAATATTTAGTTAAATTATATTATATATTATATAATCCACTAAAAGAATGGTACATTTTCATCTTCTTTTTTTTAATTTCAGCCTAGATTTTTTTTCTTTTTTGATTTGAATATTTTTTATCTAATTTCAAGAGATAACATTTTAAATTGTTGTAGAAAAACATAATTAAAAATAAAAGTACTACAATCTAAAATATGAGAAAATACATGGTCAATCTCAAAAGTTTTTGATATTTTCACTTTCATTCAAAAGTTCATTTTTTAATTTCTGAATTTGAGAAAGATAAGAGAAAAACTCATTAAAAAACAACAAGATTGTCAATACACCATGATTCGACCACTAAAAAAAACTATTTTGTGTCAATGGGTTCCGAGAAAGACAAATCGAGTTTGGTTTTGAATTTTAGGATTCAATTGATTTTATTTTATTTTTTTTGAGTAATTTTGGGGTGTTTTAGGGTTATTAAATGACTTATATAGGTTTTTATGATATTTTTGAAGTGTTTTTGGATGAAATTGGGTTGAAATAGATTTTTAAGGAAACCCCCTAATTTCCCAGGCAGATCAGTGGTGGTTGGATTATGTGAAATATGTGACTTGTCGCGTCATTCACTTTTAAGAAAAAAAATAACAAAAAATAGACGTGAGCCTGGCAAGTATATGCATAAGGGTTTTTTTAAAAGGCTTTGAGCGTAAGGTCACCCAGGCCCACATGCCTAGATTTTTTTTCTTTTAATGTTTTTTAATTTCATTATTTGACATTTGTTTTTATTGATTTTTTTTTAATTTCATCATTCAACATTTGGTTGATTTTGAATTGGTCTTCAAATTTTATTTTGGTTTGATTTCTATAAGGTTGTTATGTTTCAAACAAATATCATGATATTTGATTGATATTTAATTATATGAATGTTTATATCATGTCCTTAATTAGAACCTCGATAATCAAAATGTGACTACTAAAACGATCTGATAGGTTGGTATAGTAGATTTTATTGCTAAAAATAGGGTTTAGAGTTTAAACAACGAATTTTGTTCCACACCGACCAATGTGATCCACTAAAAACAAATCTATGCCATAGTATGCGATTGTAATTAGAGAAGAAAAAGAATTGAAATCTGATGCTGTCCCCTGGAATATAAACAAGCAAAGTATGACACACTTGAAAAATCATACCAAGGAATCCAAGAATCAAATTCCATTGACTAATCTTGCACCCAACAACAAATGGAGAATATGATAATTTAATCTAGATTTTTCTTTATTATGATTTTCCGTTTGTTTTTTTTTTTATCAATATTAATAGAAAATCTTCATGATTTACAAATGATGTATTTTGATACTATAAATTTATATATAGTATTTCTAAAAAAATATAAAGGATGAAGTATTATAAAAATACTAACTATACGGTATCCATGATAATTTTTCCATTTATTTTTTAAAACCCATCCAAGTGTCGTTTGATAACATGAAATGAAATGAAAGAAATAAAAATACAAATTTTATTCCCACTAAAATAGTGTTTAGTTTAAATGGATGCCATGGAAATAAAAATGATATATTTTATTAACAATACTTAAAAAGTGTAGGAGAAATAATGTTAGTCAACACACACACACCGTAAACACACACTCATGAGCAATATGAATTCATTATGCCCATGAGTCTTTTTTTTTTTCCATTTCTTTTCTTTGTTTAAAAGAAATATTTTTTTTTTCTTTAATTTAATGACCTAATTGAAGGCTTATTTATTTAAAATTGTTAAGAAATAAAAAAAATTAAAAGACAAATGATCAAATTGATAAATGCGGATAAAATTGATGGCATTTTCAAATTTTTTGGAGAAATGTTCAGTTTAGATACTTTCTGAATTATAAAGATTGGGACCCTTTAGTTTTTAACATTAAAAAAAAATTGATTTTGATTTAATTTTTTTTTCAGTTTTTAGTTTAAAAGATGAGAGAGAAGTCGATGTATTTTGGCAATAAAAAAAAATCATTGTTGATGCCAACTACAGTTACCAAAACTGTTGAACTTGGTGCATGATGTTCTATTTGGTTAGGGGAGTTACACTTAAGTATTTTTAATCATCAAAATGCATCAAAAACACATATTTGGCTCAGAAATATTTTTGGTTTCGGGTTGGATTTCGGGTTGTTGGATATTTTTTTTAAAAAAAAAACTTTGGATGAGTTTATCAAGGTATTTTTCTAAGTGTTTTGGATAAAAAAAAATGGTTGAAAATAGAGTTCTTTGGAAAAAAAACATCTACCATAATTTTTCAGCCACCATTGGGAAGGAATAGGCGACACGTAGCCTGCTTTTTTTTAAAATAAAAAAAACAGACGATAGGTAGTCCGCCCCTTAAAAAAAAATTAAGTCAACCTAAGTGTACAGACTTGAGCGTTTTTAAGCTTAAACACGCTAGGCCACCCGAACCAAGCTCACATGCTTGGGCCTTATTTTTTGTCAATTGATTTTTTTCGTCATTTTACTTTTTTTCTTTCTAATTTCAACCTTCAATTTTGGTTTTTTTTTTTTTTGAAGTATTTTGTTGTCTTTTTAAAAAAAATATATCAAAATTTTAACAATGTTTTATGATTTTTTTATAGAATATTATTTAATTTATTGTATAGTTGTTTGTTTTTTTCTTCATAATTTCTAAATTTGATGTATATTTAACCCCTTAAAATTAAAAATAAATAACTCATTTCATTTTTAAAAAAATTGATGCTTGATATAAAAACAAATCTCATGTGCTTGATTGACATATAACTAAATAAGAAATAATTTTAGAAATAAAAAATTGTTAAATCTAATAGGGTCAATGACTAAGTTCGCAGGTATGGTTGATTAACCCAAATTATATCGTGTGTTTTTGTATTTTTTTAATTAAATATTTTCATTTTCATTTTTTTCCTTTCAATTGTTTTTTTTTTTTTTTTGCATTTTATTTTTAGA
>Ga0307517_10004526_pt1 | contig 21329 bp, 13 predicted proteins | sample 23_EM_MG_FD_194515 | JGI IMG/M metagenome (GOLD analysis project Ga0307517, IMG submission 194515) | Populus trichocarpa ectomycorrhiza microbial communities from riparian zone in the Pacific Northwest, United States - 23_EM | ecosystem: Host-associated > Plants > Roots > Unclassified | place...
TGTGTGAAGAATAAGAAGAAACTAAATTGTTTTGCTATTAATTAATTATAACAATATATATGAATGTTGCAAATAATATAATAAACGATATCTAAATTCCATGAATGTGGTCAATGAAGGCTGTGTGTGTGTTTCTTCAGATTATTACGTGGTTCACGTCTTTGCCGTCGACTGAATAAATATAAAAGATGACCAGAGGGAATTGATGTCGACAGAGAAAGCACTGTTCTTGAACGTGTAGTGGTTAAAAGAAATTCATGCATGCAAGGGGTTTGATCAAATAATCGCCAACCTTCACTGCTTTAGTCCACCGCCACCGCCACCGCCACCGCCCCACCGTTTTCCTTCTAGTCGCAGCCTAATCCCTCCCTGATAGGCTAGCTGCCTCCGGTATATATCATGCCAACTCAAAAACCTTGGAAGGACGAGGCTATCTAAATTAAAAAGATCATCATGAGCAGATGGTTTTGGCCCATTGGAATATCTCTTGGATAATTAAGTTCAGCATGGCATTGATATTAATTTTTGCATGGAGTTTGAAGACTTGACTGCATCATCTTTCGCATTATAATTCGTTTAAGAAATTCTTTTATCAATTAATACTTATTATTTGAATTGACAAAACTCTTAGATTTATCCTTGTATTTGTGTTAACTATTCATTTTTACTCTTATATATATTTTTTTAATTTATTCAATTACTATTTGTGTTTTTTAATTAAATTTATTCAATCGATCCAATAATTAACTCTTATCAAGTCTCTATGTTAACTATGAATGCTAATTATATGGTAACTTATAAATATTTTTTATAATGACATGACTTTTTATATTCATATATATGCCCGCCTATATCATATCATTAGATAAATTGTTTTAAACTTGTTTTTATAAATATAGGAGTTGGATTCATATACTATTGAGGGACATTCCATAGAAAATGCTTCTAGCATCTCTCATCATCATCACCATTAATTTGTAGGCATTGGATCAATCCATTCAGACGGTGTATTAAAGACCTTAGATTTCAACAAGTCTATATGAAAATTTTGCTAAGTATAGATGTTGAACCCATCTATTATACATGAGTCTAGCTTGTAAGCTACATGTAGGTATTGGACCTGGCATAAATTTTTTTCTAAATATGGGCGTTAAACTCATCTAGGCTACCTAAAAATACAATGATACAGACTACCTTGAGAAGTCTTAATTTTACCAAAAGGATTTAAATCTATGCAAAGAAATATTCATTACATAATGAAAAAACCCATAAGATCGAGGTTATGTAACAAGTCAATAAGGATAGATGGGTTAGGGCCTAAACATCGAGGTCAGACTCGTCAGTAAGGTAGACTTTGTGTTTGGTAGTTGCATCCCTGACAAGGAAGACGTTAGCGAAGTCAGGCACAAGAACTAAATGGAAAACAACAACGAAGTCCATCTGAATTCCTCTTGCTAGGTTAAAAAAATACGGGTTAGATAAGGTAAAGAGAGTTTTTCCCTCGATTATCTTAGTCAGCAATGCAAACCCTCTAAACATCTTTTAAAACTCTTAACGAGAGTTCCTCAAATCCTTCATACTTGCACAAGAGTTCCTTTTGGGATGCCTTTATCTCAATCATCCCATGCTCCAAGAAGGTCATCTCATCATAAGGTAGACGAAACTCTTTTTTAGTAGAGTTCAGCTAAAGGACCTGGCCTCTCAAGCATAGACTATTTTGAACTCCCTTATCTCAGTCTCCCTTATCATTTTATCAGTCTTTAACCTTGCTGAATGCTGGGTAATTTTTGCCCCTTGTCAAAAAAAAATTGGAAAAAAATATATTTTATAAAATAAAATTTAGAAATCATTCCTAGCCTACAACTTTATTTTGACTATAATTAAAAACCTTGAAAAATAAGAAGATAAAAACTAATGACATTGATTCCAAAAATAATAAAATTATGTGGAAAATCATTGACTTATTAAATTAGATCCATAATTACACACAATCTCTTGCGCTATTCTTAATTTTATTTTGATGAAATGATTTATAAAAATGACCATATATATACACACACACACACATGCATCCTGAGGGAAGAAAAGCCTGCAAATGTCATTCAAGATGAGACTTGAACATCTTATAAGTTGAGCTTCTGAAAAAATAAAAAATTTCCAAATGGAGTGATCATCAATGCTGGCTATTAGAAAACTCGGCAAACTCTACTAATATTTTTTTTAAAAATTACCATAGTTTTAATTTTTTAAAAACCCCGAGTTAAGTTTTGAAACTATGCATATTATAAACATTCCTTTAATGATCCTGAAAACTTCTATAGATAGTATAAAATATACAAAATTGTGATCAATCAAATATTAATATTGCAAAGCCCTGAAACCATAATATAGAACTTCGGTCTCTACCAGCATTCGGGGGAAAGAAGAATTAAAGATTGATAAACAAAAAAGCAAGGATATGTGCTCTGTAAGTAGAAAATATAAAAAAATAAAAAAAATAATAATATTAATTATAAAGGATTGGTCGCTACAATACAACATTCCATCAGAAAATATCTTTCTTTTCAAGTGCTAATAATTCATTTACTGCTACTATAATCCATAGAATCACAGCAAGTTGCAATTTCTTTGAATCACACCAAAGATGCCTCTGAAGTCTGATGACTTCAATGGCGGCAGAGGAGGCTGAATAAACACGAACCCACCCGAGCTACCACTAACGTGACCTTCAATCATTGAGTGCACACATTCGTATGCATCTTGACCAGAACTTTTATGCTCCTCGGTGCCAGCTGTTGCTTCTCAACTGGTCAATGGGTCCAGATTTCGAGATGAATTCTTTTTAATTTCTGAAAAAATTAAAATATCTGACACTCTGCAGTTGTTATTTATCGTTTCCCTGAGCGTGTTTTGAATTTGATTAATTATTGGTTTCTAGTTTTAATTAATTAACTAAGTCTCTTCCAATCAAAGCTTGAGAGAAATCATCCATGGCAGGACGGTTAATGATTGGGCTGAGTCATTTTTATTTTATTCAGTATTTCTTGCTCTCATATTGAGATATTTAAACAATGCTTTTTTTAGGGTTTGCTTCTTTTTCCAAGGCCAAGTTGATCTACTTTATTGGTTTATTGGATTCATGGCATATTGCGTATCTTTATTTTTGATATTTTTTAATGTGATTTCTTAAAAAAATTAATTATTTATTCAATGTTTTTACTCTGAATATTTCTTTAATGTTATCCATCCAATAGTATTTCGGTCAATTTTCAAGTGAAAGATGGATTGCCACGCTATATAAAGTTGACATGTGGTAAAAAAAAATTGAAACTTGAAAATTAAAAAAAGGAAAAAGATAAAATATATCTAACATGTATTAAAAAAAGATAAAGATAAATGATAGTTTTAAAGATAAATTATACAAAATATTAAATTGAAAAAAAGAATCAAAACTCTTTTTTTATTTCTATCTCTAGATGTATAACATATTCCAGAAAAAAAAAATCAAAATCCATAACAATCAACAATTTAAAAAGAGACGAGTTAAGAAATTGGGACTAATATATTTTCACTGGTTATTAATTACCTTTTGCACTAACCAAGATTCTTATATATCCGAGGAACTATGTATGGATTTTTCTTTTCTTTTCTGATCATGAATATGTAGATTCATGTACTCAATCATTATTGATTAGTCCCTTGACAATGAAGAAAGAACTCATTAATAATGGGATTTAGGGGTTTTTTTTTTAATTTAAATCCATAATAGTAGTAACTTATGAGTATGGTTTTGAGAGCCTGAACTCAAACCACTTTTAATGTGGGATCACGATTAGGTTTGTCCAGACCTATCACATATATGGTTTCGGCTCAGGCTAGCCTTGGAGGGACCCACAAACTTAGGTAAAGACGGGTTAAGAATTTGGGACTAATCTATTTTTCTCAAGTTATTGCCAACCCTTTACACTAACCAAGATTCTTATATACCCCTAGAATAATGCATTCATTTTTTTTTCCTGATCATGAATCTATGGATTCTTGTACTTGATCATTATTGATTAGTCCTTTAACAACGAAGAAAGAACTCATTGACAATAGGGTTTGAGGTTTTTCATTTAAAATCATAGTAGTGGTAACTTATGAGTATGGTCTTGAGAGATTAAACCCAAACCATTTTTAATGGTGGGTTCGAGATTAGGTCTATTGAAGCCCACCACTTATATGGTTTCAACCCAGACTAGCCCTATAGCGACCTACCAACTTGGAAAAATACGAGTTAAGAATTTAGGACTCTTAAGCTATTGACAACCTTTTTGCACTAACCAAGATTATTATATAGCCCCAAAAACATGCATGACTGTATTTTTTTCTTTTTTAATCATGAATCTGTTGATTTCTATACTTGATCATTGTTGATGAGTCCCTAAAAAAATAAAAAAAGAAGCCATTGACAATGAAATTTGGGGTTTTTCATTTAAAACCATAGTAGTAGTTGTCATAACCCAATTTTGGGTTCTACCAAAGTTATCCTTTTCTTTTATACAAAAATAAAAAAGGTTGAAAAATAAAACAAGCAACTTGAATGGCAAGAACGGGTTGAAGATGGATCTACATGTATAAATAAGAGAAGAAGGGACCAAACTAGATCTTCGATATTTTTAGAAACTCAATCGCACTCTTGAATGACCTAAATGTGAAAGGCAATGCAAATTGAAGGTTAACTCAAATGACTACTGGATGAATTTGCATAAAAATTAAGTTTGAAGACTTAATTATATTTTCAATAAACTGATTTGATTTAATCATGGGTCAAATTAAAAGTTTAATTATGTTTATAAATTAATTTAAGCCAAAATTAAAGGAATTGATTTACTGCAATGACTTGATTAGACTTTCAAAGAGTTAAATTAATTTTATTAAGGACTTAATTAGTGAAAAGTTAAGTTTGGAAGCTTAATTTGGATTTAATTGAGAATATTGAAATTTTAAAGGACCATGTTTAATTAATACATGTTTTATTGGATGAAATCAAGGGTGAAATTGTAAGAAAAACAAAGTTTAGGAATCAATTATGAATCAAATTGAAGAAATTCAACACTCAGGACCAAAGTGCAATAGGCGCACAAGTTTAGTGACTGAAATGAATCAAAATCAAGGGTCAATTTAAAAGAAATTAAAAGTTGATATGGGTTAAATTGAACAAAATAAAAATCAATGATCAATTTGAAAAATCAAGGTGCTCAAATAAAAAAGATAAATCAAGGTTTTCAGGGATGCGATTGCAAAAATTAAAAAGTTCTAGGGTCAATCGAGGGTGCATGTGTTACAATTAAAACAACAAGAACCAATTTGAAATTTATAAAATTTGAATTCTTAAACCCTAATTTTTAGGGTTTAAACAAGCGACATGTCACTCGTTTTTAATGAAGAAACCGAGTGGCACGTCGAATTTCCTTATTTTGTTATCTTCTTCGACAAAGAAGGCTGGTCGAGTTAGCACCTTCAATCAAAATGATCATGGTATCTCATACCACCTTAGAGGCTTCAACCACTACTAATCGAGTGAGAAAGATCTTCTCTATATGGATCAGCTATCATCATCACACATTTATACCTCATTCGTCTCAATGAATTCAACAATATATTGTCCCTGATTAGTCTCCCAAGCAATTGACATATTTAAGCTGATTGAGGGCTCACCCTCCAATTAATGAATATATTTAGACCTCCAAATCAAATGAGATAGATCCTCATTGTAGATATGCATCCCCTCTATAAGGATCAACCACTCTGATCCCACGTCTACATCTAGTTTATCACGATGATCTCTTCATAGTAGCTCACTCAATCAGTTATGATTGAAGAAGAAAACCATTATAATTATTTAAACTTCGTGGTTACCTTCTCTTGATAGGTTTAGCTCATAAAAAGACGGGAAAAAAAAAAACAGAATGCACCTTTTCTATGGAGGTTAAAGAGAATGAACAAGAACTTGTTTTAACATACTCTTGGCAAAACCACAATAGTTTTGCCATTTATGGTTTTGATTAACATATATAAGGTTGTTTTTTAGCTCACCAAAAAGGGATCCTGGGGAGATCCTAGAGAGAAAAGCCATAAAAAAGAGAAGGAACCTTAAGAAAGAAACCAATCTAACAGTAAAAAGGAGAAAAAAAATATTGTGCAAAAGAAAATTAGAAGCTACATGGAAAGAGCTATTGAAATCTGCTCAAATCAAGCAAAACGGACAATAACTAGTTGAAATCATCTCTTGAAAGTAAGTTACTCAACTTGATGAAAGGGTAGAACTCATTGACGACACCTCTTCCCTTTGCATTTTAAGATTTAAACCTTTCATTCAAGTGTTGTTCAAGATGCTTTTGATTTGATTCAACCATGTTATAATTTGTTTTTATATGTATGTTCAAGTTTTTTTGAATGCAAGTAGCAATATTTTTGTTAGTTTTAGTTGATAATCTGGTGTTTTATGATGTTTAATTGATGATTACTGTATGCTTTTAATGCCTGAATTTTTTTATGCATGTAAAACATATGTTATGGTTTGTTGATTATATGAAAAATGAGACATATAGCAATGCTTGCTCATTTTGGTGTTTTTGTTCGGTTTCGGAAGTTCATATAAAACATTTTGATGTTGTGTTTGGAGTTGAATAAGCTTTTGAATTAATAAGAATATCATATGTGCATGTTTGTATATTGACAATAGGTTATAGACTTTTAATCCTATGCATTTTATTTTTAAGTTTTACATGTTTATTGATGATCCTGAAAGCTTAAACATGAGTGCATAAGCATATGTGACTTGTTTGAATTGGCTTTAAACCTTTACTCTGGGATATGGTGTATTTTATGGGTTTAAGCTTTTGCTGGGTTTTTTGGGTTTAATATTCATCCATTGAAGATTGCATTGGGTCTGTGTTTTGCATGACTTTCTTTGAACAATTGTTGGTTCTTACATAGATTATGAAATCTGGATAACTTAATATAAAACAGATTGAAAGAAATTATAAAACTCAATTTTCAATTAACCTAGTGTCGAGAGATGAAATTGAAAAGGAAGATTGATTATAAAAAGAACACAAAAAACAACTTGAGTCAACCCGAGTAAATCCATCAAACCCGTGACCCGAGTCATGAAATAGGGATAACCTCATCGAAAGTTAACCGAAACAAACCACAAAGTCTAATTTCTAATCAACAAAATATTGAAAGATACAAATAAGAAAAATATCAATTAGAAAAAGGAGAAAAAACTCGAGTCAACTCGCAAACTTGCGGTTTATGTCATGAGACTGTGATGACCATGTTAAAAATAAATAAAAAAAATCATGAAATTCAATCTATAATAAATTTAATATTGAAGGGTAAAATTAAAATTATAAAAATAAATCTAGATTATAAAAAAATTATATTAAAATGAATAATATTTTACGAGAAAAAGCACAGTAAAACATTTTTTCTTTAGTTTTTTTTCGGTTGCTAATGTTAATTTAAAGGTAATTTTGGATATTTCATATATATATATATATATAAAAAAAAAAGATTACGAGAGCCAACAAGTAAAATCATGACAACCATAAATCTGCATTTTTTTTTCTGTTTTGCCTGTGGGCGGTCTTGACTTTCATCCCTCCCCCTCCGTCGGACTGTGGGCGGGAGACTTTTTGCTCTGGCCTCTCGTAATGCGCAAAGCAAGGCCCGATAGCAGCTCATTACTCTTTTGTCTCGGGGTTGGAGCCTAGTAAAACCAAAGAGGATGCGACATGGATTGTGTAGAACTGCCCCACTTGAATAAAAAATTCCATATGCGATAGAGACAGAGATAAATAATTTTTTGTCATTTTTTTTTTGTGTTTTCGAGAATTGTTTTAGAAAAATAAATTTTTTTATTTTAAATTATGTTTTAGGTATTTTTATATTATTTTATACGCTGATATTAAAAATAATCTTTTAAAAATAAAAAATATCATCTTAATGTATTTCTGAATGAAAAACATTTTAAAAAACAATTAGTAACTTACTTTAAAATACTAAAAAAAAAAGAAAAAAATAAGGCAGGGTGGCCTTTGCATGGGAATATTCTGTGGGGTTAAATACAAAGGAGATGATCGTTACATGGAAGCATATAGCCGGCAAACCTCCCAGCTTTTGCTGTTAATATATACTTTTTTGTTCTTAATTAATTGTAAATATTAATATAATCCTAAAGTCACCTCTTCCATTCCATCAAGCGATAATATAAAGAAAAGGAAAGCATATAATAACAAGTGGGTGGAGTCCCTCGAGGCTGCCATCTATTTGTTTTATATCACATGGTGACCTTTTCACTTTTTGGTTGCTGGGAGGTTGTTGCCTTGCGCTCATCGTTTATAATTTTCAAAAATAAATTATTCAAATAATTAATCATCAGCACTCGGAAGATTTATTACTCTGGATGGACCAAATTAATATGAAGTTGCATGTCTAAAGTTGCTTGAAAATTTTAAAAAAAAAAAGATTTCATATTATTTGATGTGTCAACTTGTTCAAAATTAGCCTTGATCATTGAAAAAAATGCAACAAATTTATTTAAGCAACTTCTAATAAATGAGGAATTAATTGAAAAATGTTTTGGTGGAGACTTAAATAGTGTTTGGTATTGTGGTGGCGGTAGCTTTTCAAAGTATATTTTGCTCTGAAATACAATAAAATATTTCTGATATCAGCACATAAAATAATAAAAAATAACATATAAAAAATATTTTTTTAAAAAAATACTTGGCCAGCCGCGAAAACAAACACAACCTTATTCTTAGTCATCCATTAGAAAAAAAAAAAGAGTAATTTCTCAATGTTATGATTTCCCTATCAACACCCTTAAAATATTTTCTTAGAAAAATCTTTAATATTTTTTTCTTACTTGATTTATAGCCCTAAATGTTTTAAGTAAATAAAAAAATAAGCTAATAGAAAATTATTACATATATTAAAACGTGTGGGTTGGTGATCAATGTTCATATTTAAATAAATAAATAATTTAATAGGTTGAGATTTTTTTATATTTGTATTTTCTCATGCACACAAAGTATTTAGAGATTTTTTAACCTCGAAGGGTTGGGCTTTTCAAGAAAAGATTTAACATAAAGGGTTGGGTTTTTTGAGAAAAGTTTGATGAAAATAGTTTTTTTCTCTCACAATACAAAAAAAGAAAAAAAAAAGAAAAAGATCAAGAGCGTTATTTTTTTTAATGAGTTTTTGTTCTTGAAAGAGATTAGAGGTTGGTTTGTGATTAAAAACGAGTTTGTAAAGGCTTTTAAAGTGTTTTTAGTTTTTTATGTGAAAATAAGTAGCGAAAATAGGTTTTTAGCCAAACACGTGTGGCCTCTTAGATTAGCCATGTACACGGGCTTGACTTTTTAAACCTAAAGATGTTTTTTTTAAATTTTGATTATTTTTAAAAATAATAATTAATACCTCCCTATTTTTTTAATTTGCACAAATTGTTTTTATTTAAATTTTAATTAATGCTATCTCTTTTATTTTTAAAATGCTGCAGTTGAACATTTTTAAAATAGTAGTTATTTTTAATTTTTTTTTAACTTTATAATTCTTTATTGTAATTAATCTTTCAATATTTTCCTTTATATTTTTTATAAATAAATTGTATATCCAGTGTATTTAAAATTTCATGTAAAAAAAGCTGAAGATTAGGATTTCAGGACCTCAAAACTCAGAGTTAGATTTTTTAAGGTGATTGGGAAATATATAGATAATACATCGCATGACATTACCCTCTCTTATTACACACACACACACACACACACACACACTTTGCGTTGGTTTTTTATGTAATTTTTTTTTTATCAATGCTCTCTTTGTTGTTTTTTTTTTAATTCTGAGCTCAATTTTTTAAATAATAGTTATTTTTAATTTTTTTTTAAATTTTTAAATATTTAAAAAATATCATTATAATTTATCCTTATTTTTTTATTTGATACTTTATATAAATAAAACGTGTTTACATGATGTATTTATGAAAATTAAAATAATTTGTCACTGAAAAAAAAAACACAACCTCTAATATAAAATAAAAATAGTTTAAATTAAAAAGAAAAGTCAAGGTTAGATATTTGCATAAGCATTGTATTTTTTTAATAAGAAAAACTAGCATTTTATTTTAATATTTAATTAATATAAACAATAATTTATCGGTTTATTAATTAATATATATTTTTTAATTTATTTTATTAAACACAAACAATATCTTTGTATTTTCTGCTATTTTGTTAGATTTTCATATGAATATTCATCTATAGATAGATAGAAGATGGGCCAAGGCCTCTTGGTCTCCAAGCATTGGACCTGTTTGCAAAATTCAAAATTAGGTTTGGGCCATTCTATGACGAAAGCAAAAGGGCCCAAACAAGTTTTACCTCCAGAAGTCCAATCCAAGGCAACGAAAACTACCTGAGCTGAATACCAAGCGCCTCCCGTCACTGGATCGTATATAAGCGGAAAGAGTCCTTCCTCTGCTAAACCAATCGAGACTCCAAGTTCGAAAAAATGGCCCCTCCCAAAGTGCTCATGGTAAGCATCGCTAGTTTACTCTCACTCTCTCTCTCTCTTTGTAGTGAAGAAGAAGCTCTCTTATCGAAATGATTGCTTATGACAGATTGCTGAGAAACCTAGCATCGCTCTATCCATTGCTTCTACAATCTCCGGCGGCCAAGTAAAAGACACTCTCTACCTCTGTTTTCTGATTCTCAAACCCTAGCTTTCTTTCTTTCTTTTTTTTTCCTTTTTCCGAGTTTATTCGCACGGTGCAGATGCATAGTAGGAAAGGCACTACCGAGGTTCATGAATTTGAAGGAATGTTTAATGGATTTCCTGCATACTTTAAAGTCACTTCAGTCATTGGACATGTGTTCAGGTCCTTTTCTCTCTCTCCCTGCTCTGCTGATCCATTAGTTTTGGCTTTATGTGTAAAGTAATGGGTGTTGAAAGTTATAGGGTTCCCTGTTTGCTTTTTGTTGGATGACTCGGTTAGTTTTTCTAACATGTTGTTGCTTCATTTTTTTGTTAAATTGACATGTCTTGGTGCTGGAGATATGCATTTTTTTTTTAACTTCATCAATAGGGTGTGTTATCCGGGATTGGCTGTTACCTTAGCTAGGGATTTCTCTTGGACATTGTCCATTACTTATAGTTCTTAGGGGCAATGGTTGAAAAGGTATCAATATTCATAGCTGAGCGCCACTGTGAGTATAGGATTATGGGATTTTGTTTGCATCGTGTGATAGATTATGATTCTGGCTTATGGTAAAAAACGAAGATACCATGCTCGTAAGTGTATTGAACATGTGCAATTAAATGACAGTTCCTTTTACTAAACAAGTAGAGTGTTGGCTATCTATGGCATGTTATATGCATATCAGCATTCAATGGAATTTGTTTTGGTTCAGCTGTAAGTGTTTTGCTTATCTTAGCCGCAGTAGCTTATTTCACACTACTTATTGTGTTTCCCCCGCTTTCCCCTCTTCTTATGCAAGTTTAGTGTAGATTTTCCAGCAAAATATCAAGACTGGGCCGCCACTGATCCTGCTGATCTTTTTCAAGCTCCAATTCATAAGACAGAAGCAAATCCAAAGGTCAAGCTGGCTCTTGTCATCTATTTGCAGTTTCTTTACGAGTTTAAATGTCAATCATAATACTTGCATCCATGGGTCTGTGCGAAGATCTCAAATCACAGTGCATGTGACATTTTCATTGCATGTAAAAAAATGTTTTTTTATTTTTTTAAAATTAATTTTGAAATCAGCATATCAAAATGATCTGAAAACATAAAAAACATATTACTTGAAAGCAAAAAAAAAAAAAAAATTTAAATTTTTTTCAAAAGCGCTTCCGAAACGCAATGCCAAACACACCCGTATCAATCAGGTGCTTGTTCACACGTGCATTGGCTGCTTTCTCCTTTCTCCTATAATTCATGCAATATCCGTTGTGATTATGATAATGTCTTTCAATAAATGCTTTCTTATATTGCTTGCAAGTTGCAACTCATAGAGTAGTTTTTTGTTTTTAAACAAATATATGTAGAACTCAACATTTATTGAGAACACAAGTATCGTGGACTGTGATTTTTTATAATTTTTTTAAGCAGATGCTTTAAGTCTTCTTTTCAGAGAATAATTTGACTGTTTCTAGGTGTCGAGGTTCAATGCTTGTAGGTATTTAAGTCAAGAAGCTCATGGTTGCAGGCTCATATTTGTAGGCATTTAAGTCAAGAAGCTCGTGGTTGCAATCATTTGGTATTGTGGTTGGACTGTGATCGTGAAGGAGAAAATATATGCTTTGAAGGTAACTTTATAGCTTTTGAATGTTTTGATGCAACTCTCATCGTTATATAGTACTTGATTTTTTTTTATGGAAATCTAGTAAATTTGAATTCTAATACTTTATAAAAAAATGAGGGTCTGAACGAGAGTGGTTAATCAGCCTTGAGAAGTGGGGAAGACTCGGAAGATTTGTGTCTTTGTGGACTTGATTGTGCAAAAGTTGATTATACATAGCTGGTTATTTCTCTAGGAGGAAGAAGAGAAACCATCATCTGGACCACTACAACAGACTGCCATCAAAAACCCTAAAAACACTAAATCATAACCGAGAAAACAGCAAATCACAACCACTGGTTTGAAACCTTAATTGAAGAACCCAAACAATTATGCTACGCTACTTGAACTCACTGTGCCAAAAGTGAGATTTGACTTTAATGTGGTAAATAGGAAATTTGCAATGAATAGACTTGAAGAACCTAATTAAATCTGAAATGGCAGTTGGACTCTTGCAGACCAAAAAAGTCTTGTTTTTCATGCCTCCCATAGCTTGAGTTTTGGATTTCCACCACAGGCAGGTGTTCTATTCATTACTGTCATGGACTAAAAAAAACAAAGATACATTGCTGTCCTCACCAAGAGGGAACCATCATATGTAATATAGCTATTTAGATATGAAATTGAGAAATGGAAAGGAAGCCTACTTAGAAGGACTGCATGATGTATAATTGGAGGCTGATCTTCACACATGCAAATGAGTGCATGTGCGTTATAATGTGTCTTAAGTTTGGGTAACATATTAGTAGATTTTATTCTATCAGAATTCAGCTTACCTACACACTTTTTTTGTTCTGGAAAATCGATGGAGCAACCATTTGCTGGACTTACTAACAAAAATGTTGCATTTACTTATTAATAAATTTTTCACCTGCTAAAATTTATGTTAACTGTATCAACTCCCAAGAGCTTGGATGCACGTGTTTTCTTCACAAAATTGGCTGTCATAATTTTCTCCAAATATTTGACCTCAAAATTAGAATTTGTTGGAATTTAGTCAAGACTATGTTAGCTACATAAAACAAGTATAAAACAGTTATAATTTTTCAATATCTATCCACCATAATAAGTGAAATTTCATTGTTTATACAGTTATTCAGTGTACCGGTTTTCAAGCAAATGATGATAGAAGAAAGGTTTATCGCGCACGATTTTCTTCAGTTACTGAGAAAGACATTTTGAAGGCCATGAACTGCCTAGTTGAACCCAACGAATATGAGGCACTAGCTGTGGATGCTCGGCAAGAGATAGATTTGAAAGTTGGCGTTGCATTCACACGATTTCAAACTAGTTTTTTCCAGGGAAAATATGGCAATCTTGATTCCAGAGTTATCTCGTAGGTTCTTTCTTCTCTTATTATAGTTTATCATGTAGTTGTCTTTAGCATTGTAATGCATTGTTTTCTTGATGCATTCCAGTTCCATGCATCAATAGGAATTCTATTCCGTAGTCTAGAATCTCTGAGCTCAGAGAAGGTTAGGGAAAATTAAAGATCATTTTGATGAATCTTTTCATTTTCTTCCAAGTGCCCATCATTGGATTAAATTATACAATTTGTTGATTTGGTAGCTTTGACCATTAAAAGAAAAAGTAACTGATGTTTGGATGTGGATGATTCACATAGTAGTATGATGTCATTTGACAGATCATCTGGAATATTGGTCCTATCTGAAGTTCTGTTCTCCTTCATTTAGCCACCATACTTAACATTCTAGGAACAATCTTAAAGTCCATGACAAGGAAGAGAGTATATATCTGCTCCACTCGCCCCTCCTAACTCTCTCTCTCTCTCTCTCCTGTGCAAAGAAAGCAATGGGTTTGAAGAACAATCCAGACATTGGGTTTTCTTTCTTTGCTGTGAGGGAGATGTTGTGCTGATGCTGCTTCAGGAGTTTTGAGTCAATTCAAAGCATCCCAGCCATTGACTGGGATGCTTTGAGTTTGATTGGTATAACTGTTTGCTTTATTTGTTTGTGAATTTTTTTTTCTTGTGATATGGAACTTGAGTGAAATTGAAGATGGTAGATCCATGAATCCAGCTTCCTGTTTCTATTTGATACTTCTGTTTCCATTCTCGCAGCAATTTCAATGGCCAAAAAAATAGTGCACTCACACACACATCTTTTCCTTCTAGTTTATGCTACTACTTGGAGAAAAAGTGGTGGTAAAGAGAGAAAATGGCCTTTGATAGACTTTCTTCTGTTATTCTTTTTTCTGTTTTCAAAAAATGGACGTTGCAGTAAAACCAACCCTTTTAGAGTGGGTTCTGCTTCTCCATTATATAGCTAATTAATATTATGAAAATAGTATAGGTGCCAGGTTTTTTGGTGAAAAAATGGAAAGGTAGGTAGGCTATCCCACACTCTCCAGTAGGGAACATTGCGCCCACATCACACCACCTTTTTATTTGGAAAAAGCCCCACCTCTCCTATGTTGGGGCAAAGCTTAGGGTCTTTTTGAGGGTAGCTATGATCATGCATGGGGTGCCAAGTTAACACCAGTTTGTTCAATATTTTTTAAAATTTGGTCAACAGTCAAAACTCCAAATTACCTTGGTTTTTTAGGACCACATTTGTATGTTCTAGAGTTCAAGGTCTTGATTACCCATATTGAAAGTAGTAGGATGAAATCCAAGAAACTGGACAAGTTTGAGCACTAATCAAGGCATGAAACCTTTGTTTGATTCTATTAAATTTCAAGAGCCTTGGTTTTGCCTTGATTCACAAGGTGTCTCTATCCATCCTACCCCTTTATTTCCTCCTTTTTTTTTGTACTACATGTAACAACATAGCCTATTTTTTAGTTAAACCACTGATAAATGAGAACGAAGCAAAATATTGAAGCATCCTTCAGAAGAAACACGAGCCATGCTACTGGTACCACTGCTGTCTCTGCTTTATCGGTGTTTGGGGATTTCAGGAGTCTTAATTTCTTATGGATGCAAGAAGTGCCCTTTATGAATTTCAAGGGTAGCCTAGTGGATTCTGGGTTTTATATCCTTCCCTTTAGTCACTTTATTTTGTTATATATCAATTTACTATATTGATTTCATAGGAAATTACACTCTTTAGTAACTGTTTATTGTTCTCTTTCATCTGTTGACTGCATTCTTCGTTGTCTTTTATGTTCTTTTTTTGTCCTCTTTGCTCACCTGGTTGGGGTGGCAAAGGGTCTAGCTTGCTTTGCAGATTTCTGACTGCGGTCTTTTTTTTTTATTGCAAATGCACTTCACTTAACTTTAGATTATGTTTGTGTATGGACATGAACTCCATCTTGTTCCAATTTTTTAACTCAAGCAATCAGTTAATCATGTTTACTCACCTCTTCTTTCAGATATGGGCCGTGTCAAACTCCTACCCTTGGGTTTTGTGTACAGAGGTATTTGCAAATTACTACTTTTAAGCCAGAAAAGTTTTGGGCTTTGCGCCCCCACGTAATGGTAGATGGCTATGAACTTCAACTAGAATGGGAACGTCACAAGTTATTTGACTTGGATGTGAGGCTTTCTTTTCCTTAACCTAGATTTTCTCAGTTTTAGCTTTTATCTTGACAGAAAAGCTGTATCATATTTTTACATATTGCAGGTTGCTTTGATGTTTCAAAAGCTGGTATTACAGGATAGAATATTGGAAGTAACTGATATGTCAGAGAAACAGGAAAGCAAAGGCCGTCCTCCTGGTCTAAACACAGTGAACCTTCTAAAGGTTAGAGAAAATTTGGGACTGAGAAAAGAGTCCTGCCACTTGCAAGCTATTTGGTATAGCTTGTTTGGTGGCTTGGTTCAGCTTATTCATTTGCAACTTTGTATCTGGCATCTTTGCTCATTTCTGGTGTGAATTTCTGGTGAATCTGGTCTAAACACAGTGAGCCTTTTATAGGTTAAAAAATTCAGGGATTGGGAAAAAAAAGCTGCTTCTTGTAAGTATTTGGGCTAGCTTGGTTAGGCTTATGCATTTGCAACTTCTTTTCCAGTATCTTTACTCTCCAAGCATGAGCTGAACTCTACTAGGTTCGGGTCATGGGCTCGCAAGTGCAGCTTGAATGTGTCATGGAGCTTAATGTTTGAAGTTCCTGACCATTTTTAATGAGGCATATACACTTAAGAGTAGGAAACTTGCATGGACAAAACAAGAGTACCTGCTAGTCCCATTCTCCTTTTTGTTAGTTTTTCACTTGTGTTTCTTATTATACTTCTTTCCTAAATAAAAGAAGGAAAAAGACACCTGGCTATTTGTCTGTTCTCAAACAGCTTTCAAGTTGATGAGCCCCCTAGGTCAGCCCAAGGTCGCAAACATTTTTTACACTTGGTTTATTTGCCTGCTTCAAAGCATCTGCTTTATTCATATTAGATGGTACTGGAGAAGTTGTTATGTTCCAAAGTAAGTAAAGTGGGAGAGACTTTTTGACTCAATGCACACCTTCGTTAAACTACTTGCATGTGTTGAATGCAAGTTATATTTTAAGATCCATGCAAGTAACAACAATACTTCTATAGTATAATTATCATATTTTTGGTAGTTCTGAATGTAACCCTTTGACATTATTACGCCAATGAAAGATAATGCTGGCAACTGCTAATTCTGAACTATGATATGGTTATTTTGATGGGTAATTAAAATTTTAATGCCAAAAGGTTGGGGGAAATCTTTTGTGATACAGTGTCAGCTATGTGCTTACTGTCAAATACAAGTTTGTGGCTAAAGTAAATTAAAAAATCGGTCTCTGGTTCTGTTCCCATTGATGTCCAACTTGGTAGGAAAATCTAGAGTATCCTACTCTAGCATTTTTACATGAAATGGATGCTCTCAAGACTCAAATCTCCTTGTGGTTGTTTGGCCAGAACTCTCACCATTATAATAAGCAGTGTTCCCGATTGCCTAGTGTCATTTACTCCATCTGATCTTAGAGTTAACTCTGCAAGTTCTTTGTATAGATTGAACATGTGCTTAAGACATCAATGTGCTTTTCAGATTGCTTCAAGTGCATTAGGCTTCGGACCTCAAGTGACCATGCAGCTGGCTGAACGTCTATATATTCAGGGATTTATCAGGTTTTCTTAAGTTTCTTGTCCCAATGTAATTACTTTGTTCTTTGGTTAGTTGCACTTGTTTTGGCTAGCAAATATAAGTTCTCTACTTATTTTCATAGTCATGTTGTTGTATCATTTGCCAATCTTAGCTGAATACTATTGTTAGAGTTTGATTTATTGAGATATGAAGTATCTGAGCGTCATGACAAAATTTGTCTTTTCGATTCATTGTGCTGGAACTGGATAAGAAAAATGGTATATTGCACCAATAATATAACCTACAGGTGTACATGGTAGATTCTAAAACTGAAAACTATGACGACCAAACATGTAGTTTCCAAAGGTTTGGGTGTCCAAAAGTATATGCTAATGCTAATTTAAATCTTTGTTTGTTCGGGTGAGTGACCCACCTAGAGAAGTCTGGGCAGAAGGGCAATGCTAAATAAATTCTATATGCCTTTTTCTTAATGTAAATAATATCTCATAAAAAAAATTTATGAGATTAAACAATAAATAGGGGAGTTAATGTGGAGTTATTCACTTTGCAACCGATTTGTTAGTTTATATTCTCAGAGCCTAAGGCCCCCTGATTCAGTAATATGGACCTATCTTTTTGAAGCACTTCTTTGTCTATGAATTATACTTCTATAGCCCCTATCCCTGTTTGGCATATAATTCATGTAGTTTGTACTGTTTGTGCATAGAACAACTGTTATTTTACAATTATGCACCGGTCATAGTTGATAATATATAATATTCACAATTAGAGGCCTATATGAATTGAAGATTGATAATAGATACATAAATATATACATGTTGCTAGATCCTCTAATTATTCAAATAATTGGTTTAATTACTTTTCCTTGTCTTTGTGGAATTCAATACACCTTATAATTTTATGCTGCTCTTTTAGTTATCCACGCACAGAGAGCACTGCCTACCCTTCCTCATTTGATTTTAAAGGCACACTTGGTGCACTAGCAAACAATCCAATGTGGGGCGATTATGTCCAGGGACTGCTTTCTGGTGGTTATCATAAGCCTCAGTCTGGAAAAGATGCAGGTGACCATCCTCCTATAACTCCAATGCGGTCAGCAAATGAGGATATGCTTGGAAGAGATGCTTGGAGACTATATCAGTATGTCTGCCAACATTTTCTGGGGACTGTATCTCCAGACTGCAAGTATACAAGGTAAAAGTCTCGAAGTTTTATCCTTGTATTTATGGTCTAATCTTTATTGTCTTACCCTTGGCTTTTATCTTTGCACCGCAGTCAGTCATGGACCTATATGACACCTGGTCTTGTAATTTTCTAATTGTCATTTGATTTGCTGCTACATGTTTGCAAACCTTTTCTCTTGCATTCCATGTCCTTTCACTTCAAAGCTTTTCCCTGATATTATGCTGTTCAAAGCTTCTATTTTAGATCGCCTTTTCACCTTGCTCACAATGGATGTTTGAAGTCAACTGAAAACCATGTCATTCTCATAATTGTTAGTATTTTCGGGTTTGATGAGAGAATGATATTGAAAGCATGCTTTGCCTTAAAACCAAATGTTTATGAGTGGAGAAATGGCAGCTTCTCATCTGTGCTATTGTCAGGATTGGCCTTAATGGATGGATGGGGGATGACCTCTCTGCAACTCAACTTGTTAAGGAATTCTCAGAAACTATGTTCTTTCATAGTGAGTTGGAAAGAAAAAAGAAGCCATATTCATTTGGTATCAGAAGCAATTGTTTTCAATATATGTGCCATTGCTAGGAATGGCCCCGGGTTGGATGGGCGATGAGTGATGCCTGCTCTGCATTCAACTAGTCAAGAATTCTAACAAACAAATTTGTCTTGGTCTGGCTCAAAGCTTGTTTTGAATCAACTTGAAAATCAAAATATCTAAGTTTGAGCAACACTTTTTAGGACAATGAGGCTAGGCCTAGCCATTGTGCTCGACTCAATAGCTTGCTAGCTGGTCTTTTTGCTAACTCTTATAACAGGTTATGAATGCTATGGCACTTACAAACTCTTGTTACTGCTCACATCTTTGGTGCATATTATTTCTCTGACCAAACTCTAAGCCTAAAGTTATTATTTTCTCTTAAAACCTCGAAGGCTCCAAGCTCTTACATTTGAAACAGTTGATGCCATCACAATAAAGCCAGCTAGAGAATCCTTAGAGATGAAGGTTCGTCTTCTATCATTGTGGTGGACTTTCTACCAGAGCAAGCACTGGATGGATAGGATTTGACTATAGCATGCTATATGCCAATCGTGTTCTTGGCATATCTTAGCTGGAGTATACCATGCTAATACAAAGTTGCATAGCATGACAAACAGAGCAAATGATAGTCAAGTTGCATGGCCTGCTGTGTGTATTGGGTGTCGGTGAAGCTAGAGAGGAAATCTTAACTTATTTTGTGGTTTAACAGTGCTTCTGCTTCTTTTCGTAACAATCTAGAAGTCATACACAGAAGAGTTTCACAATAAAATAAAGCAAAACATGAGGGTTGCCTCTTTCTATACAAATGGCCACCATTGTGAGCCATCCTAAGGGCCAGTGATTTATGTCATGTGTGATGTAATTTTAAAAAGCTTATGTGATCAGAATTGTGTAAAGTTTGGCATATGTGGCTTCATTGTAATTTTTTTGCTTGGCAAGTGTGTGAGTTCTACTCAATAGCTTGGCATATAGGATAGGAACTCATGTGATAGGCTTGTTGGAAATCTGGATCCCAGCTCAAGTATTTTTATGTTTTTTACATGCTTAGTCCAAACATCCTAGTCATCTGCTTGGCTTGATCCTTTAGCATCATTAAGGCTAAACTTATTTGCTTTATCTGCTATGGATGGAATGAGACTAATGTTGATATCAAATGTTGAATATGAACCATGTCATTCCATGCTTTCTTGGAGTTTGGAGACCATTAGACTTTGAATGTACATATTGGGGATCGACTACCTGTATAGTGATTATGTAAGTAGGTTAGAATGTTGAGTGCAATATAATTTGTGTTATATTAGCTAGAAATCAGAAGGAAAAGTGTCATTTTATCTTGGGTTTTTAGTCAAGTATTGTTGGAACCATGCTTCATGCGAACCCAAGTGATCTTTAATTTCAACTAAGAAAACTGTATAAAGCCAAACTTGACATCTCAATGTACGGAAACTTATGACTGCATTTATGTGTTGCTACCAAATCAATAGACTGCTATTCTTGTTATTGAATGTGTCTCTTACAAAATATTAATTTGATTGAATTGTTGTCAGTGGTACTTGGGTGGTCAATCAAGTCACAGTGTTTAAGAATGCTATCATTGATATGGTTTGTCTCCCTCTGTCACAGTTTTATTTTGCGAGAACACATACTTATTATCACGCAATGATGCATGAATGACTATTCTTCTTGTATTCATTTTCAGTGCATTTGTGATAGTTTTCTGATTTTTCTTTCTTCTTGACAGATATCTTACTCTCTTTCTTCTCCCTGTACTGTTTCTCATCTAATTGTATGTTCATAGACAAATGATGTTCATTTCAGGACAAAGGTAGAATTCTCAATTGGTGGAGAGTTCTTCCATTGTATAGGTCTGCATGTTACAGTCAAAGGATTTACATCAATTATGCCATGGTTGGCAGTGAGTGAGAAAAATCTTCCTCAGTTTGCAAAAGGAGATAAAATTGAAGTTTCTAAAGTTGAGCTATTTGAGGTATTCTTGGAACTATCATGCTTGCAATTTCTTCTGTTTAGTGCCTGAATTTTATTAGACACTGTCCCATCCAACTGGGACTCAATTTTTCTCTCTCTGGGTTTTTTTTATTTTTATTTTAAAGGAGGGAAATATATCATACTTAGGGGATTCTCTTTGAGCCTTTGATGGTTTTGGGATATGAAAAGACGATAAGATGTTGTGGA
>Ga0307517_10004527_pt1 | contig 21324 bp, 36 predicted proteins | sample 23_EM_MG_FD_194515 | JGI IMG/M metagenome (GOLD analysis project Ga0307517, IMG submission 194515) | Populus trichocarpa ectomycorrhiza microbial communities from riparian zone in the Pacific Northwest, United States - 23_EM | ecosystem: Host-associated > Plants > Roots > Unclassified | place...
GTCGTCATTGTCTTGGGATTCCCCCCGGGTGGTCTCGCTAGCTTCGTGCGTCACCCTCCACTCTCGGCATACAAATCAGTCTGACCACCACACAGCGACAACAAATTGGGCGCGCAGGACGACGGGCTCGAGATTCACTCTCGGTTTTTGTTCCAGAGGCTCTGCCAATGGACGACCATTACTTGATGAACCCGGGACAGCTGCTGCAAGGAGATGTTGCAGATATAATCCTGGATCTAGAGAATCCGCTTATTCTCGAGGTTGGTTGCCTATCATCCCACGGTGTACAGACCCTAATGATCTTTGTAGGCGCATTTACAATGCGCCGGGACCGAGATGCCCATCACGTCGGAGGACGAGCAGTATTTTGGTCCCATGATGAAGGAGATATGTGAGACCCGCCTGTCGAAAGATGAGGATGGCTGGTGCGCACGACCAATCCCGCATCAATTTTGTGGCTCATTGAGATGAACTACTCAGGTATCACACCCATCCAAAGTTCTTGCCGTACCCCGCGAAACACGTGAACCTCCGTGGCGTTGAGGAAGAGAAATACGTTCTCATCGACATCACGGAGTTTGAGCGAGGAGGTACTGCCAAACTTGTTGAAGAGATCGAAATTTCGAGGGCCTTGTTCGAGGTTTACGAGGGCGGGGTGGTACGTACAATGTGGTTCCACAGGAAGGATCAAACTCACGCCGTTTCCATCAGTTCATGCATCAAGGCCTGACATTTGTCGTGCACTCCGTTAGTCATGACAGTCGAGTGGCCCACCTCCGCCGTGCGGATGTCAATTGGATTACAGGTGTGTGTTAACGATCGTTCGACGTCCTGGCAGGTACTCACGTTAACACAATATTTCGTAGAACCGAGGTAAGAGTCCTCAAGACAGTGGAATTCTCCGACTGATGCCATGGCACATTCCTAGGGACTTCACGTGAGTTAGTTTCTCAGAGAAAAACCTTTTTCTCTCTCCTAAGTTTTCCCTACAGCGATATCGATCCCATAAGGACGCACCGTATTCGCGAAGTGAAAAAGCGAGAAGGTGCGACTTCCCAGGAACATGCATTTTATGGCCGTGAGTTCCCCCGTCGCAGCAACGTAGGGTGTGTACCCAACTATTCGAACAGGCATCAGGGTCCAAACTACTGTGTATGGGTTCTACAAGATACGGTGAGCAGGTAAGGGAGGGGCGATGGTTGTTTTTGACCAAACCCGGTTCGCATAGAAATGGGTGTATAATCGATCAAGTCGACCTCGAGAACCTTCCATGGGAACGGGAAACCTTCGGGTTCTGGCTTGATATCCCCGAGTCACTTCTTCAGCTGTTCGTTAACCAAGAGGTCAATCCAGCAGGTGCGGAGCATTCGGATATCTTCTCTAGCGTATCCGCTTACAGGGTGCACGGTTTTTTCAGAGGCCATACATTCCGCTCAGCATGCCGTGTTGAATCGCGTACAAATGTCCAAAGAGCTCCTGACGGAATGTAAGGCCGCGACAAAGGAGTACAAGGTCGAAAAGTCGAAACGGAAGCGACCAGCGAGGTGAACGCAGTGGTATTCCCTGTGATCTCATCTTAACGAATCACCCAGACTCATTTTTTATGAACCCGTGGGGAAGGGCGGGGGTATCGCTGCGAAATCTTTTGACCGAATTTCTCATTTTGTTGGTGCGGCCTACGACAAGGTTGCTATGTGTGAATGCGAGAAGGGGTGCGACTCATGTACGGTCCTCGCCCAGTACCCATATCAGCCAGTTCCTTGACCTTGATGTACCCACCCTCAGGTATCTTGGACCCGTTCTGCCATGAACGCAACACGGTGTTCTCTAAAGTGGGAGCCAAGGCAATTCTCCAAGCACTACTGGGCCTCCCAGTTTCTCCAGAAGACGTCCCACTACTAGAGCATTTGCCAGGAGACCCGGCAGCCCACCACCAAACCGTAATTGAGGCCGACGTCATTCCCACTCAAGGAAATATCCAGGTCGAGAGAGACTGAAACAAGGTCGATTGCAAAGAACAATGAGTGGATGACCAAAGGCCGCAGAGTATCTATCCGAACAATGGAAGTGGAATACATCATCCGAGGGGGTCGAAGTCTCCCCAATCATTGTTATTTTGTTTGTTCGTCGTCGTGCTACCCCATGTAGGTTGTGGAGGTTTTGAAGGGGCCAACAAACTCATCCCAGCGTTAAAGAACGGCGGCGGAGCTGGTTGTAATGGTTGTAGTGGTAGGCTCGAGAATGGGGGAGTAGGGTTACTCGGGGGGAGAGGTATGTTGTAATTAGGAGTCGTAAATGCGTTTTGCATCGGCTGCGAGGGTCGTATGTGCTGCATAGACTGCATGGGTTGCGACAAACCTCCGTATTGTGTTGACGAGGGCTGCAATACACCATTGGAACTATTCGATTGCGACGGCGGCTGGGCCAGGTTGATGTTGTAGTTCGGCGCCGAGTGACTGCTGGTGCTTGTCGAAGCCGAAAACAAGTTGCCTGATGGGGGCGGTCGCAGAGATGGTATCGAAGAGTTCAGTGAGGTCGTGCTTGTCGGATTGAAAGCCGACGAACTGAAAGAGCTGGATGAGGTTGGCTTGGCGCCTAACGCATTACGACTCGGGGGTGTCTGCCGTGTTATAGAGTTAGATGAGACCATCGGAGTTGATGGTAAGGATGATGTTTGCGTGGCCGGTGGAGGGGACAGTGTCGGTGTGGTGACCTAGAATATCCGAAAATGATGAATACACTTGAACCGACACGAACGAGTTCGATACACACATTCTCATCGCTGGAGAAAATGCTATCCCAGACATCATCTTCACCCCACCCCTTCGAAGATCCATCGATGACGGTATCCGGCCTGACCGTTGTGCCATCTCCGCGCCCCACAAGGTTCTCAAAGTTAACCTCCCCGCCGACCGGGTTGGAGGGCGCGCCGGAGACGGGAATGGCGGACCTGTCTTCCAATCGCTGAGAATCGCGGAGGAATTGACCGTGTTCACGCTCGACCCGATCTCCAAGCTTCTTGATCACCGCCATGAACTCGCGGAATTGTTCGACGTTCAACACTGTTGAGGAACCTCATCAGCCTTGAATTAACGGTCGGGGGTGAATATAACCTACAAGGACCCATGGCCATTTGCCACAGCTGAGGTAGGACGGCCATAGCAACCGCCTCTCGATCAACCTTGAACCCCATCGCCTCTTGCACGTGTAGGGTGGCCATCTAAAACTCGCGAGTAAGCATCGGGATAAGAGCGTGTAAGATACAGACAAGGTCGTACCATCACTGCCGGCTCTTTCGTCCGGATCTTGGAAAGTAATGGAACAAGCTTCTGCGTCAGAACCGTCTGGTCAAGGGTTTTCACCATGATCAAGAAGGTCGAAAGCGTGGCCACTTTCACACTCAAAATCTTCGTTTTCGTGAAGACGAGCTAAAATGACCAAGGTGGGAAGAGTAAGAAGGTACCTCACAGTGCCTGAGAACAATATGCTCACCGCGACCCTTGGGAAGAGAACCCCTTGGACTTCGGCATAATCGATCGTTTCGCACAGATCCGGAACCACCTTCAGTGCCTGCTCCTGAACCTGCGGATGGACAGTATTATTATCCTGAAGGTTTTTCCGGGTCCTCCCGAAACTCACAATAGTGTGTTCGGATTCCAGAGCGTTGTAGATCAACGGCATTACATCTAAAACACCTCAACACGTGGATCCACATTGAGACGAGAATAGCACGCACGTTCAAGGAAAACAGGCTTCTCGGTTTTAGCCTGCAGAACTTTCACATTGTTCAAGAGCGTCAACATGTTCTGAGGTGGGTCTTTGATGGCAAACAGTGGCTTCAGGCTTGGCAGCACCAAAGCAGCAAACTGGGTCGGTGAGAGCACTCGGGAGATAGCGAACACATTTGGAAGGATGTAAGGGAGCAGTTGTGAATCTTTCATCTGTAACACATAACGTCCAGAGCGTTTCACCACGGCAAGGAAAAAACACTGACCTCCTCCAGAAGAGACGGTAAGATTTTCCTAACCCTGAGACCCTCAGAAAATCTATCCAAGACATTGGTCAAACCCTTCATGAACGAGATCTTCTCCTCTCGACCCTTTGCGGCAAAGTTGGATCTGTCAAGGAAATTCAGGGTAGATATAGGTAGTGATGAGAAGAACGAGTGCGAAGGTAGCGAAGATGAAGTGAGTCGGTTTGTGGGGTGTCGTGTGATCAAGGCATTCAGCATCGCTAGTGGGACGTCAAGTTTCACCTACCGCGAAGGCAGAACCGACCACACACCTTGTAGATCTCTGTCCAGCCCGCTGATCCCGGCGAGGGGACGTCCGGCAGCATCTCGGAGACCACCCAAACTACCATGGGTCTTGAACGGCGGATCGCCTTTGCAATGGACCGCGTAGATCAGACAACCCAGCGAATACAGATCAGAAGCGGTGTTCAGAGTCTCGTCCAACGCGTACTCCGGGGCTACGCGGTTCATTGTCACTTCACCAAACGATTCGTGTAGAGCCAATAAGAATCCCATACCCATATAGTCAAAGGACCTCTGGATGTACGGCATGACGCGTCCATCGAAAGTCGGGAACTCCCACCCGGTTTGTTGGCCATCAGGACGCATCAACGGGATCGTCAACCCCAATCCGCCAATCTTCCAATCTCCCTGTAGGGGGAAAAGACGCAAATAACACACCCTCAGTTCTGTGGTATTCAGAGCATGGGAACGAGGGGTGGACTAACGGCATTGGTGATGAGGATACTTTCCGGTGAGAGGTTGGAATGGATGAGACGTGCGGAGGTGTGGAGGAAGGAGAGCCCTTTGCATAGTTGAAGGATTCCTTTCTGGATCTGAAGGATGGTTTGTGGTCGTCAACAGGGATCGCTTGGATGCTGAGATGATCGATACCTCGACTTCGTCAAGTTCCACGATAGGAGACCGATGGTTCGAGTTAGGAATGGATAGATATAGGGAGGACAGCAAAGGCTCCGTGGCAAATATGAGTTCACTCCGCGTCTCTTCAAGGGGTTCAACCATCTCTGGACGCGCAGCATGGTTAACGTGGGTGCATTGAAATCTCCGTTCCAGTACGCACCCAGTATACACGGGTGCCTAAGTCTCGACAGAGACGTAGCCTACGTACACCTAGCGTGAACACAAATTCCGAAGGATCCGCACAGGGATGAGGCACGCACCTCGGACTTGAGCACCTCAAGCGTCCGATCCTTACCCGCCAGTCCCATCTTCTCCAGCTCGGGGCTCCTCTTATCGAACGTCCATACAGATACACGTTTGCTCGTGGTCTTGTGAGAACCAGACTGAACCCTCCACGGTCCTACGGAGAACGTGGGAGTATTCGCCGGTGCAGGCAACGCGCCAGGGTTCGACGAGGATCCTTGCGCAGGTGTGCCGGACCGACTGCCAACGAAAGAGGTCGACCCTCCGACATTATAGTTCTGGGATATGTTGGATCTGGCGAAGAAAGAGCTCGCGGCCGCGAACATTGTTGTTTCGCAGCAGGTCTGATGGGTCACAAGTCTGATTTGCGCGCGATCGCAAGGGAGGCGGCCGACTAAAACTCCCGAAGCTTTGTGAGAAAATGCGATAATTTCTGCAGTAAGCGTATTACAGTAGGGTGAAGTTTATATGATGTATACACAGGAAGCGCGTGTCCACTACAAATAAATGGCATGTCGTCGCTATGATGATATGGAATGATATTACAGTCTCGTGCTCGACGAGCTTGAGCCAGGAGGGTTCGATGGTGTAAACCGGTGTGTGGTCAAGCCGACGGGAGCTAGCCCGAGGGAGGGCAGATGCCGAAGTTCCTCGGCCATTACGGGATCCAACCAAGGATCAGATGTAAGTTTGGCGACTTCGTCGTGCTGGAACGCAGGCAGTTGTTTGATTATGCTGCACGGCGGTGGCTTGAACACCACCCGGACGAGGTACTGCACGGAAAATTCCAAGGGTCAGGTGAGAGGACTGCACACTTACTCGGAACCAGTGTTTGGCGTGAAAACCCCCGTACCTTAACTTCAGCTGACCCGTCAACTTTCCAAGAAATGTGATGCTGGCTTTTTCCCAGCTGTAGCACCCAACATGACCTGCTGATCCCTTCGGCGCTGTTGTCGGTGTGCCGTAGCTCAGCCTTTGACACTATCGCCTCTTGGATGCCACTCCCGGGACTTGACATTACCCTGGACCTTCTGACAAGATAAATATCTAAGGAATCGGCCTTCAGGAGGAGTTGGGGCAGCGAAGGGTGTTTTGAGCACGAAAGCGTGAGCGTCAGGGGTATAGAATCCCCAGAAGTATATATTTTTGGTGATGGCAGCGTTAGCTTTCAAAGGTACCGCATCAGTCAACATAAGCTCGTTTGACAAAGAGAAGGGGTGGTGACAAGTACCTGGGCTGACGTCTGTAGTTTCTCAAGCGCCGCACGAGCCGAGTTGGAACTGTGAAGATCGACTGTTGTGAATCGTTCTTCGTTTTCATAACCAATTAGGGGTTCGTGAACCGGGTCCAGTTGGACTCGGCTAGGCGGGGTCGAGCGGGGTAGGTACATAATTGGCATCGTCACCCTGACATTTGATGGAGGCGCACAGGATTGAGCACCAGGCCCTCTCGGTAGGTACTAACGCAAATCGTAGAGCGCACCTTTCGTGCCTCCTCAAACCCTTTCGAACGATATCGACCCTGACAACGTAGTTAATGTTGCAATAAGTCCCTTGCTGGAACAATGCCTGTGAGGGAGGCAGAGGGTCCCTCCCGTTCGCGATGTACGTCTGGAAGGACAGTGAGAAGTCGAAGCGCTCTCCGGATAATGTCGCGGATGGCCTTGAGCCATCGCTGCCCGATGAGCCGGAGTTAACAGCTCCGAAGAGTTTGACGCTCTGTGACAGGATCACTTCGTCTGACACAGCTGCGATGCTACCACCATAGGAAACGGTAGTTGCTACTTTCCCTTCTAGCTGTTTAAATGACCCAGGGCATCAGACGCCGGGCGGTGTGAAGATCGCGACCATAATAGACTCACAGTAGCGGTCACGCTCACGACATGGCTGCATTTCTTGGCGACCTGGATGGAACCCTCGACGACGTCTTGGAATCCATAGACCGGGAACTTGGTTCCCCATCGCCGGGGACCCAAATCAATGTGCAGGTGGTCCGATTTATAGATGTATTCGCCACCAGATAGGAGGGAGATCGTGTCTATTGGGGAAGTGGGACCCCCAGCAGTGACGTACCCCGGTAAGGGCGGGGAGTAATCGTAGGGGGGAAGCTCCTCTTGCATTTCGATGGTGCCAGAGGGGAACTGACGAGGAGAGGAGAGGTAGCGAGAGGCATTACTGCCGAGGGAGAGTGGATTAAATGTGATCCGACCCACACAATCTCTCCACGATGACTCGAGTTTAAAGCGTGTAACGCAGACAGGTTACGCGCCCTCAGACGACGCTATACGAGATCCGACGGCGGAGTGAGTAAACATTTTGTTCTGCCAGGACGACGCAACCGCCCAGGGGCGATCATCCTCGGTCCCGATCTCCGAACGTTCCTCCTTGCATGATTTAGAAAATCCCCGACCGACAGCGAGAGGAGCAAGCAAGAAAAATTTGATTATAAACAATACCACTAAATTACTGAACATGGGATACCTATCTGGTTAGGAAAACATACTTATAATGAAACAAGAGGCAATAGACTCCGCAGTCAGGGACTCGGGGAAATCTACCACCCTACAAAATAGGTGCGGCGACAGAAGCTTCGAGAACGACCTCGGAGGGGACGTGGGAGTACAAGTAAAAGCGATGGAGCTTTGCCGCCAAAGTGTGCACCTGCTCAGTGATCGAACTTCGGCCAGGTTCCTTCATCCTTCCATTTCTGAATGAGCTCCTTGATCGCCGTCTCTGTGATACCTGGCACCTTGGGCTCAAAGCCTGTGATGTCCTGGATCTTCTTGTTCGACAGTCCAAACTGGTGTTTACTCAGCAGATAAAGGTCCAAGTAAGCACTGAGCGGAGTGTTGGGCACAGGTGGGTTTGAGCTCGTGGTCATCTGTGTCCAGACTCCAACGTGTTCCCCGTTGATGTCTTCGACAGTGTCCTCGAGTCGGAACTGAAGCACCATGTTAGGACTGGCTGAACGATCGGACAGAGGACGCCGCTAACCTTGGCTGCAGTTGAAGTGATGAAATCATAATATTCGTGAGTCGTCCCAAACGCGGTCGCAATCGTCTTCAAAAGTTCGTCATATGTCAGGTCTGGGTTACCCGACTACATTCGATCCAATTAGCCGGCGAAAATCGAGGATGGTGGATTAAGAACTCACCAAATTGAACAGTGGGGCTTTCACCGTAACGTTGTGCGGCACCATACCCTCCACCTCACCAACGTGTTTCTTCTCGTTGTGCCATTGGATGGTCTCTCCAGCTAACTCGTCCGCTTTTTCTCTACCCCCTATTTCATCGATCCAAGTAGCACATCTCCACAACGCGACAGCAGCGTCGCTGTTGTGAGTCACATTGTACAGGAATTTACCCGGAGACCATCTGGAGGAGATGGTGAGTTGAGCCAAGTTAACGATCCTTTGATCTTCAACCGTCAACGCACAAAGATTTGACGGGCTGCTTCAGATGAGCGTAGACAGCACTAATCACAAAAATTGAGGATACTGGCAAGTCTTAGCATTAGTGAAATTTAAGAAATACGCGAAGCTGGAACGCTTGCTCATTTCTATTTGATACGATCCATAGGTCTGGGTAGTTCGTAGGATCACCAGGTTGAGGCTAACTTGAAGTCAGTCCCGCATCCACCTCAATTTACGGATTTCGCAAGCTCACTTCGGAATGGCAGCGATAGCGCGGAGAGACTCATGCCACCAGGTACCATTGACACCCTCTGGCTTGAGGTCGTCCTTCTCCTCTGCGGGTTTCTTGTCCGAAGTGTAGAAGGGGTGTTGTAACCGGATGTATGCCTTGACATTACGCTTTGCAGCTTCAAGGGCGATAAACCGAGCGACGTGGAATGTCTGAGCAATTTGAACCTGTTCCACCCAAGTTGTCAGCATTCGAGAGGGTTTACGGCGCTACAAATTTAAACCTTTTCGGGTCTGTCCCAACGGATCTCTCCTGATAGGTCGAAGACATAAGAGTACGGTGCTTGCCCTTCTGGTGGGTCAAAAGTTGATTCCACAATGGCTAGATATTGGGAGGAACCGTGAGTTACGTTGGCCGGGCGCAGGTCGGGAACGGCGTACATGCAACAGTGAGGTTTGCCTGTTTGTACTCGATGATCGAATTCTTGATGATCTCTTTGAACTCGGCTCCGAGATAACTTTGCGAGAGAGATCGAGTTAGCGACGCTGAACACATACAAGGACGTTGGGATTGTGGGCTCACGTGGTGGGGGGATGGATGGAATACTTGTCGACGATTCGTAGATGCTGTGGGAAGAGACACGGCGTCAGTGGATGCATGTGGGTGTGATGGATGTCGATTCGCTGACATTGACGAGGGGTTCGCCCTGCAGCGGAACCAAATGGGCGACAAAGGCCCGGCTAAGGGTGTTTAAGCCGCCTGGAGACAACGTGAGATGAACTGGGTCGATTCGTTCGGACGTATGGGTTGGACAGACCGAAGAGGATGACATTCGGCTTTTGAGACATTAGGAGGAGATCAGAGGGGAGGATTAAAAAATAAAAGAAGAAAACAGAGAGGAAATATTCTGGAGAGGGAGTGAGAGTGAGAAAAGGAATGTGGAATGGTCAGCGATGGTCGTCTGGAAAAGGAAGGTGCACATTTAATCCCGCGGCTGACTGAAAATTCGCAAAAAATAATAATTCTACACCTCCGTCCGAAAAACCCCCTTAAAGTTCCTCTAGATATCTGTACACACTCGAAAAGTCCCGGATCCCAAGCTCTGGCTTCGTCTTCAGCATCTCCGCATACACCTCTTCCGCCTTTTCGCCCAGTGGTAGTGGCACGTTCAGCATCTTGCCGCTTCCGGTTGCCAGTCCCATGTCCTTGAACGCCGTTTTAATCAAGGGCAAGGCCAGGATGACGAAATGGTTGCATACCTTGAGCATCAGCGAAGTAGCAAAGCCACCCTCGTACCTTCTCTGTGCAGGAGGGCCAGTCTGACCTTCTGGAACCCCAACCGCATCCTTGACCGGGTTGTTGGTTTCGCTTGCCCAACACCTCCCCGTTGAACTGTTAATCACGCTCGCGAGAACCTTTGGATCAAGGCCGAGCCTCTGTCCTAGGAGCATAGCTTCCGCAACTACCACTTGTTGGACACCTAAGACCATGTTGTTGCAGATTTTCGCAGCAAGACCCGAGCCAGACGGTCCACAATGAATCACCCGCTTTCCCATCAGGTTCAGGAAAGGGACCGCGAGGGCGAAGGATCGCTCCGGACCCCCGACAAGGAAACTAAGCGTTCCGCCCTTAGCACCAGAGACGCCTATTTCAATAAAGCGTCAAACCCAGGGCGTGATGCACGATGAGCGGGGCAAGATACTTGCCTCCTGAGACAGGAGCGTCGACGATGTTCACCTGCAGTTTCCCCAGTATTTGAGCAAGTTCCTGTGACGTACCGACATGACACGTTGTCGAGTTAATACATAAAGTCTTCCGTGCCTCCTCCGCTGGCAGTTCCTTGAGTGCGGGGATAATCCCCTCTGAGAATCTCTCGTAGACGGAGAGAACATGGGGTGAGGACGGCAACATCGTGACGATGGTCCCGGCTGATAATACGGCTCTAGAACATCGAGCCGGCCCTATCAGACAAGCCAGACAACATGCAGCGATATTGAACGCACTCTCGAGGGGTCTTCACGAAGCTGGCACTCTTCCCACTCGCCTCCTCAACAAACCTCATAGCTACCTCCTGTCTGGCATCACATACTATCAGCTCTCCGCTGCCACTGTTCGCAAACTTCTTCTTCCACAGGTTGGTCGCCATCTCATATCCCATCCTTCCTAACCCAATAAACGCGACGTTGTTGGATCGGTTGGTCGGAATGGTCCCGGAAGCAGCTCTGCGAGTCAACGCATATAACCTCATAGTCGCGCGCATATCGTCGTTTGGATGGTTTGTAGGAGAGCCAGGTGCCGCACGCTCCGGGCACACCCTAATAGGTGGAAATGTGGGGTAATTCCCCAGCCGCGCAGCAAAATCAAATCGGATCCCGGGAATCTTTGCCCTCACGTGGGTTGCATTCGCATCCGCTAACCGCATTCTATTCCTTGGCCAGCTGGCCATTGCTGGTAATGAACTCATTTCCACTCACCATCTGGAAGACCCTTCGAGGTGAACAGGAAGACTTTGCAAACGCAGAACAGTACCAACCGTTAGCGGGCGATCCTGGCGCGCCAGAACCCACAGAACCGACACATATGGGTGCAGACGAGCAGATGCATAAACCCGAGACACGGAAGGGAGATCTCCCAGCGGAATGGGCAGCCTACGTGGGCCTTAGTTCCATCCTTCCACTTTGAATCATGCTAATCTGTCCTAGATATCTACCGCAGTACGTCCAACGATTGGCACGACCTATGGGTCATTGCCCGTTAACCGCAGTTTGAACCAGATATTCCTCGCTACAACATGGCTAATGGCTCTAAACAGCTCTCCATCCACTCCGTTCACCTACCACCCCGTCTTGCAAGGCTTAGGGGTCAGCTGCTTTACTTGGGGTGAGATTCACTCCAAATTTCTCTCCGTTCCACAGCGCCTCAACTCCGACGCGCAGGGATCCTAACATTACAGCCGACATCCCGCCCCCGCTCCAAAGCAGAAGGCCTGGTGCGACACCAACTGGCAATGAACTTCGGACTCGTCTGTGTCATTCTTGGGACCTCGGCCATCATTGCGAACAAGAATATCCACAACCAGGGTCACTTTATGAGCCCTCATGCGGTAAATACGTTATAATGAGTGAGCATTCCAAACGGCTGAAACGGGATTACAGAAACTTGGCCTATTGGCGTTCGTCTGGATGTTATTCCAGGTCTTCGTCGGAGCAGGTAGCGTCTGGTTCAACGGCAGACTATTCGGTGGTGGAATGAAAGCTAAAGCAGTTTGGAAGTATCACAGGTATGTCTCCCAGGGACTCTTCATTCCTTCGGCTGCGCTGATCGAGGACGAAGGCTGTCCGGTTACATCCTGTTCCTTCTATTCATCTTAACATCGTCCTACGGGGGATGGTCCCACTGGGCTCTGAAACACAGCTCGTTCTCCACCCGTGTTATTGCGTACACAGTCTCTCCCCTGGTTCTCCTAGTCTCAGTCCTCTTCCGCATCCGGCCATCCAAAATGAAATTCTTCTAAACTACATGACACTGGAAACCTCCTCGTCACCTCCTTAGATACTTATCGCCTACTTTAACCCCAGACACTTTCCATTCTGTACCCTTGCTATCAATATGTTAGAACATATAACGCGTAATGGAGAGTTCCAGGGGGTTTAAGAAGACGAAATACTCGTTTTTGGTGCTGCGCCGATAACAGATCCCAAGAACCTGGGTACGAATCTCTCGAGCCGTTCCTCTGTTGTGGCCCACAGCCGCTGCTGCTTCTCTGTCCGTAGATCTGGTTCTGTCGGCGGAACAAGCAGTCCTGCCGCATTCATGACGAGAATCACATTTTTCAGCGTCTCTGGGATTGCCTCGTACTAGAATGTGATTCTGGATGAGCTATTGGCTGTTGTCGAGAAAATTCGGATGCATACCAACTGGTCCTGTCGGTCGATATTCATGAGTCGATCCAACAAATCCAACACCTGAATCCAGACAACTCGAATGTCCGCCTGACTCTCTCCCTCCTTCACCTCCAGCTGCATGAACGCCTTGCACAACAAGGACGCAGCTCTCAACCTCGTCTCCGGAATTCCAGCAGGATCCCGGTTAAAGACTTCCGGTTTCAGCAACTCGTCCACCAGAGGGAAAACGACGCGATTGAAGGCTTCTTCTACTCGCGTCTGGTCCGCGTCTTCTAATAAAATGAACTGGCCGAGCAAGACCCGCTGGAGGTGGGTTATTGCCACTTGACGGATCTCCCGCGAAGAGTTAATGGATTGTCGTCCAAGCGAGGTCATCAACGGAAGACAGAACTGTCGCCATGCTAACAAGAGAGGATGAGGGCACAATTGAGACGATCGAATGAGCACCTACCTTGATTTTTAGGTATATTGTGGTTCTGGACGAAGATAGGTATGAATTGTTTCAGCTCGAACAATAACTCGACAGCCTTTCTTCCCCGTTCGATCACCGGCGAGCTGTCGAAATGGTCGGCGCCTCTCAGAGAGGTAACCGGCCAGGACTCACTTTTGAGAGCTAGGCTGCTGTTGTCTTCTTCCACCCGGGCCACGTTTACGGGAGTTGATTAGGGTACTTGCGGCACTGGCGTACTCGTCCAATATGCTGATCAGTCCGGGGAAACTATCAATCGTGACCTGTTGTTTTGGTCCGTCCTGGACGTAGTCCATGACGATCTGGAAGGTAGTCTTCGCCGCCTCTTGGTGGGTAACAGTACCACGGAACATCGAGAAGACAATCGTCCATTCGGTTTGCGAGCTGAGGCGGATGAAAGTCAGACTGTACCCTCGAAGGCTGATCGATGGAGAACTTACCTGACGATGTCGGGTATTTGAATCAAGGGCACGACACCGGAGACGATCTGCTCCGCAGCTGAGAAAGCAATGGATGACGGGAGCCTTCCAATAAGGTCCAGAGCAATATACAACTGGTCACGCATGGCGGGCTAGAAGGAATCTTAGATCGATGGCGGCTGCGACGCCTCCTCAGCCCACACCTTTTCGATAATCAAGGACGCTAAACGGAAAAGCCCAACGATAGCACGTTCGATCAGCAGCACGCTAAACTGTATTGCGGTCTCTAATAGGCCAGAAATGTGTTCGAAGACGATCGGCCTAGCCTCTTTGTCAGCCCTGAAAGTCATCAGGGAGACCAAGAGAAAACTTACCATAGCTCTTCGATGTGCTGTGGTGTCTGCCTCAAGATGCTCACCATAGTTTCCAGTAAGAACACAGAAGCAGGATCGTACGAGAGGACGTATTGTCCCTCGGAGTTGCGGTTCGGCTGATTGTATTGTGGATTTTGCACAGTCTCGTCCCCTTCAAGTTTTAACCTTGCGACTGTCCGCTCATGAGCCAGAGCCTCTAACGCTCGCACAGCGGAGACAAGGGCTTCCAGGTCCAGGTGCCTACGACTCGTCAATCTCTTCGTAAGTTTCGAGGACGAGAACCCACATTATCTGCGAGTACAGCTCGTCCAATCGACATGAGGTTATGCAGTCAATTGTGCACAACGTGCTCTCGACATCCGAATCTGTAGCTTCCGGAACTTGCTCGCTCGAGCTGTACGGGGTCATTAAGTATGAAGAAAGTGCGGACAAGAGCCCGTCGCTTCGGGGCTGAGGTTGAGACGGCGCATTGCCTCGTAAGGGAATGACAGAGGCGCCACTCAAGAAGTCTTCCATCTGCAACATAGTTGAGGGGAGCAAGCTGTGCAGGAAGAGGCTTGTGAACATTTCGAAAATCTATTTGCCAGTAAGCTTCTGAGTCCTGCAAAGCCTTCGTCTCAGCGCACCTGCGTCCAACCCTCTCTGAGTGCGTTGCCGTTTCCGTTGACAATATTGAACAGAACAACGGCAGCAAGCTGTCCGCGGAAGTTTGTTCCAAACTTGACGGATAGAGTAGAAACAGTGACGGGCTGGTTCTCCACCGTCACCACAGGGTAATTCGGAACCCTCGTGGGAAGTTGCTCCGACAATAGGCTTGTGGCCTGAGACAAGGAGACCACAACATAGTCGAAAACATCAGGGAGCACAAAGTGCCCAGCAAGTGTTGCGCATTGCCTGAAGCCAGCGATGGACCGTTCGATGATGTGATCATCCTCGAAGGAGGTGAATGCATATGCTACAGCAGAAATCACGGGTTTCCAAACAGTCTCAAACATCTCCTTGTCGAAGATGGGAGTATTGTGTGAAATGTAGGAGCCTGTGGGGCGATATAAGAGCCCAGCTCGCCACGGGTTCAATTCGATCGTACCAGCTTGTTTTGAACGAGCCAACAATTCCTTCCACGCATATTCGAACCCAACTTGGCCTGTGTGTTCTTCTGGCATGACAATCTCGCGTTTCCGAATCTGATCGTATATCGTTTGCTGGTGAGTGAAATCAGTTACCGTACGACGTAGGACATGATATGGGAAACGCACCACGAACTCAGGGCTAAAGCTCTCTCCGTCATTGATACCGCGCACATTGCGTGAATAGTCTTCCAAGGTCATTTTTTTCTGCCCTACGTGTAAACGCTGGAAACCATTAGACAAGAACCGAAGATACTCACCCTGATTTGGGGATTGTGCAAGTCCGTGTTCAACATGATAATTGAGTACGCCAGAACGAAGACTGCATCCTCGTTTTTGACCTCAGCTGGGATATGTGAAGTTTCTGTCTAAAGTATAGGCGGCACGACTCAGCTCACCAGGTTCATACGTCATGAAATGTTTCGCAAAAGTGTTGGTTATGCGCGCGATCTGCTGGGATTCTCCCGGCAACCGGAAAGTCTCCAATAATTCTCGCAGTGCCTCCGCAACGCCTTTCTAATAAATATTAATCACTCATCACCAAAGGCGAACGAACGAACGATCGGACAAACATCTTTGAAGTCGAACAGACCAATGAACGCTTCCAGCGCATCAAGGTTATCTGGTTTTGAGATAAAATCTCCAAGTATCCTTTTGTCAATACGAGCACAGGTCTTGAGGAATTCGGCCAAGCTTAGCGGGCGAGGGACATTCGGATCAGCGTAGATCAATCCGTTCTCTTCCAAAAACACGAGGCCCAATTTTGGATTAGCATTGAAGCGTGCGACGCCAGTAGAAACGAGATTCTTGGTTGATTTCTTGTCCAATAAACCTTGTGCCGGTGGGAGTTCCTGATATATTCACCTCTTCAACACACCCGCCATTTAACAGAGACCGCGCACGCACCGATGGCCAGTCCTTGGATGACTGTAAACCGTTGTTCAGTATGTTCGAAACTGGAGACCAGTGTACTACACCCACATCCATTCGCTTTGCCATGTGATCGATGAAGGCCAGTAGGATATCCAAACAAAGATAATGGGAGGCTTGCACTTGTTGACTCATGTAACCACCGCCGTTCGGAATAGGATACACTCCCTGGAACCAGAGTCAGCTCGGAGAGGGGAACAGGACGTAAACACAAACCTGGGTCAGGAATTCGGTGAGGCGCTCGAACATGTTATCGCAATTGGGGTCGCAGTCGTAGTTGACATATAGATCAACCATGAAGCCAGGATGACGAGAAATCTGGTTCAACGTTTCGAGCATAACCTCCCTCGTCTCTCCCCTCGCAGGTGCGGGAGCAACTGGCGGTCGGGGAGTAACGACCGACTTGCGGGATTCCGAACTAATGTCTGTGGTGGTTAGGAGGGGAGAGGCGCTCGAAGGTGTGCTAGGGGTGGGGGTTAACACGCCTCTTCTCACAGAGGAGAGTGGTACCGGCGGGGCAAGGCGATCGATGGTGAAGGCCAAGAACAGCTCCTGCTGCAATTTGAGATGCGATCGCATTGTCTCGAACATGGTGGATATCGTGCGGAGGGATAAGTTCAAAATCGCGGGGTTGTCAGATCGAGCCAATTGAAACAGGTATTTACAACCGTGGTCGATAACCAGTGCGATCAAGGAGGGGAAATCACCCATCCTGGGACCTGCAACGTCGAACATCGTGTTGAGGATCCCCAGAGCGGTCAAGCGTGTCGAATCTGTGTGCATCTGGTCGGCGGGATCCAGGATGTTGATGACCACCCGTAAGAGTTCAACGATTGATGGGAGTCCATCTAGGAAAATAAGCACATAGACTGCTCGAGTGGACCAAAGACATACATTCGGTCCTTTCGGGAGTAGCTGACGAGGGCGGAACGGCATGTTGATCGCCGCTCGGCTCAACCAACGTCTCTGATCCCGTTGGTGTATCATCCGACGCCGGGGGTACGGCGGCGGTCGCGCCCACAGACAACTTCAGCTCGGAACCTTCCTCGTCTAAGTTACTTTGTAACTTGGGCTCCTCGATTGTGGGATCCAAGTCGAAAAGTCTTGCAAATACTGTCCGTACAACATCGTGCATTGTGGATTCAGCGGCGCGGCGAAGAATCTCTAAGAAAGGTCAGGTTTGGCCAATCTGCTGGCGAGTGATTTACCTACCGCTCAACCGCATTTGGCAACAGGTAGTTAAGACTGTTTCCAACACCTCACACACTTCAATGTCTCCAAGCACCTTGCCGATCTGGCTGCATATGCAATCCCTAATGATCGCCATGATCTTGAATAGAACGACTTCATCGCCAGATGAGTCACTGGGTTCAAATTTACAGTGGGAGATGGTAGCGCTGAGTTCAGCCAGAGCAGTTTCCACTGACGGGGAATCCAGCGTAATCAAGCCGGACAAGAATATGGAATGTAACGAGGACAATGCCGCGGAGGTGATTGGTCCTGTGGATAGCGGCGAGCGGATGATCGCGAAAAAGGGGGAGAGGAGTGAGGTCAAAGGTATGCTCCGGATGTCTGGGGGTGTCGCAAGCTATTAGGAAGGTTAACCGGTGGAAAATACCACGTACCAGCCACCGTGTTGATCTCCCGCTTCAGCTCTTGGAAATTTAGCATCAGATCCCTCTCCGAATTTCCAGACTGGCCGGTTGAAGGGTCAAGAGTACTGGGTCGCCGAAGTCCGAGACTGCTGGCAAGTGCGGAGTCGCGTGCACTGAGCGAGTAATGGGAGGATGCCCATCGGGAATTCTTGCGCATCGCCGAAGTCACTGCCAGGATTTCCGCATAGAGGGCGTGCTTGGGCGATACCGCGGACGGCGGCGACACGAAAGCATGGTCAACGGTTACCCCCGTCGGGGACATCCTTCAGCTGGCGTGTGGTTGGGTAGAACGTGTCGGAAGACAATGTTCAACGAAAGTCGTCGATCGTGCTATTAGGTTACATAAGCAGCTACTGCTCCCGTTTCTCGTCTACTCAGGTTGATCCGCCGACCGAGATAACATTGCGGCCTGGCCAGCCGCAGTGGCTGCCAGTCGCGACCTCTTCCTCTCCGCTTCTGTGAAAGATTTGTCAGTGAGAGCAAGGAACACGGCACCAATCGATCCTTGCCAGCTTCTTTTTCGCGTTCGATATCTTGGACAATCCCCTCGATCTCAGAGAGTTCCAGGGTCTAAAAGCGCAATGAGGCGGGGATTGGCCGTAAATTCGAGCTTAAACACCGACCGTGATCTTGTTGTACCCGTCCAACACGCTTATTTCGATGTTTTTAGCACCCGTTTGGACAACCTCGAGCAGACTTTTGATCGTCAGTTTGATTGACTCCTCCCTCGTCATGTCATCTTTATGGTTTTTCTCCAAGAACTCTCGTACAGTCTTAGACGAGCGGCCAATAGCGTTGGCCTAATATACGCTTGATCAGCAAAGCCAGCAGGAACAGTAAGGTTGCGCAAACCTTCCAGGCACTATAGATACCACTTGCTTCCGTCATGTACAGGCGGGGCCGGGTGTCAACCGGATCGAACCCGACGATGAGAGTCGCAATGCCGAACGGTCGGACACCTCCTGATTGTGTGTAACGCTGGAAGACTGAGGACCCCCACAAGATGCGATTGGAACACCACAGTCACCTGTTGAATACCCGCGATATGTCGAGTAATGTATTCAATTGTAACGGGGTCTTCGACGGTAAGTCTGTGGCTCTGACACTCTATTCGGGCCTTGTCGATGAGCACTCGACCGTCGGCGGTGAGACCTGTGAAATTCGTATCGTCAGTCAACTGGTGGGACAAGGCAGGTACATAAACACTCACCAGCGAAGGCTAGACAAACGTGATCGTCGAGCATGACAACTTTACGAACAGTTCGGGGATCCTGAAGCTGCAGGACCGATTTCTTCTCAACGCCTAGGATGACAACATCCTTTCCTCGGACCCCGACCTTGGAACCAATTAGTGCCTCCATCAGAAGTGCCACAGCAATTAGTCCATACAGCACATGTTCCCTTTCGTACAGCCTCGTTTGCGTACTCGACCTGGAGTATGTCCGATTAGATCATTATGTTTGGGGCATGTTTGGTCTGCCGTACTTGGAATAGATGGCCATCGGGGGAGAAAACGGTGAGAGCTGCAAGCAAGGATTGGTCAGAATTTCCAAAGGACGCGAGATTCAACAGATGCAGACCTCTATCGTAGGACCTGGACATAGCGGTATGCTCGTGGTCGACTAACAGGGATCACTTACGCGTCCGATCTCTTTGGCGGGATGTCACGCGGTTGCAGTGTCAGCCACCACTCTTCCACCGACCGAATCTCCGGCGGCCACGACGGTGATGAGCTCTGTGAAGGGAGGCTACGATGAAGTCGAATTTCTGTACTCCAATCTTCCGTATGTGTTCTGGGTTTCATCCGACATACACTCTAGCAATCGTTGAGACCGGTCTTGCAGTGAACCATTTCCCTGCCAGTTCTGCGGAATGGAACTTTCCAGACTGAAGGAGGAGATGAGACAGTCTCACTATGATGATCACCTTTCTAACCGAGGCCCAGCAAGCAGCTCGAGACCTATCCAAAATTCGTCGGGCGATAAGAAGAACGTGTTCTGGCGACCGTCATTTGACTCCGTTCCCCCACGCAACGTTACCTCAAATCTCATTCCGCTTCTCAAGAAAGCTCTGATAGATTCGCATCAATGCGGGGTCACCAGGAAAGCCGCTCTGTGTCACGACAAGAGCGTACACGTGGGTGTAGAGCCATGGGATTTTACATGGGGTTCGTCTCGCTCAGGCCTTGCTCCTTGTAAACGTGGACCAAATCAAATGAATCTTCTATCTGCCACTAGGTTGCGGGTGCGCAACCTCAGCAATGTCTAACCAACGAAATCCAACCTTCTTCTAGGTATCGAAATTTCCTGATGGCGTGTATCGCCTTGATGGAGCAGACCAAGCAATCAGGATATGTGAAGCTGTTGGAAAAGCCCATACCGCCAGGGGTCGATAACCTACAACGATGGATAGAAAATGCTTGGGAACTCGGTGTGTTTCGTAAATAGGATGTCATCGCGAGTCTAATGGTTGATGGCGAAGGCTACGACGCCGAAGGGGCGACCCAACTTCGACAACGACTGCTGGGGACACGCAAGTGGATTGGTACCGCAGGTATGTAGGATATATGGATCTCGAACGATGTGTGTCCGATTCGTCGTCAACAGAACTTTACGTCGCATTCGTCTCACGGGGTATCCCGTGGGTCCTTTCGCGGGAGAGCTGATCACCGTTACTCACCAACGCCCAGATGTGAACTAGTGGACTTCCACTCTGATCAAACAGGTGTGTTCCCTGGGTTATTCACACTACCGTCCTCTTGACCTCTGGGGTAGACTGTGCTGCCCAAAAGGTGGTGCGATGGATCACGAACTACTTCACTCCGAGTCAGGGAGGCGTTCAGACCGTATACGATGTGCTAAGCGGGGCTGTAAACGTGACAGAATGTATGCCGGTGGTCCTCCAGCACGCGGGGCACTCTAGGACGGTGGTTGGATACGAAGTACAGAAGAACGGGGAGTGTTTTCTCCTCGTCTTTGATCCATCCAAGTGCGTGTGATCCGTTCCCCTCCTCTGGCAGTTCTTCATGACGAACTACCAGGTCACTACGATCACCGTTACGCACTGCTGCGCTTGGACTGCAGGACGGTCCTGGAGCTAGTTCACGAGACAGAAAACTCGTGGCTCGCATAAAAGACACCATGTTCCACCCGATCGCTGAGATGAAGGCGAGAAAACGGAAAGCGAGTCCAGGCATCATTGATCTCACTTGTCCGAACCAGAAGCGACCCCGTTCAGCAAGTGGTAACGATATCATCTTCGTTGACGGGGACCCAGAAACCTCACAGTCCACGGTCGTCAGCGGGGGGGGCGGGCCAGGCCGTTCCCCGTCAGTCGAAATCCAAGACAGCCAATCACTAACGAAGGGCGATGTGATGAAGCACGTGCTAAGCTGGTCGAGACTCTCGATGAAGCAAATACGGTCAGCATTGGCAAACCTACCAATTGAACATGAGCTGAGCTTGTTTGCAGGAGTAAGGATAAGTACCAAATCCTTCACTTCCCCTTGAAGACTCCCCTCACGGATGCAGAGAAGTCACAAAGGAAAGTCGTTACGAGCCTCAAGCTGTGACACCGTTTTGCCCGTTTATTTTTGTGGCCAACCATGCTCTTGCTGTGTCTTGCTTCAA
>Ga0307517_10004528_pt1 | contig 21320 bp, 20 predicted proteins | sample 23_EM_MG_FD_194515 | JGI IMG/M metagenome (GOLD analysis project Ga0307517, IMG submission 194515) | Populus trichocarpa ectomycorrhiza microbial communities from riparian zone in the Pacific Northwest, United States - 23_EM | ecosystem: Host-associated > Plants > Roots > Unclassified | place...
GTGCAAATATATCATGCAGAATTCTAGTTAGAAATAATTTAAAACTTTTGGACTCTCGCTTCAATGCATTTCATCTTTTATATCTTGTCCGATAATACTTAGCACATGATACTTTTTTAAGCCATAGTGTCAACTACCTTGTAGAAAAGAAAAAAAATCATACACCCCGGACACACAAGTTGAAAGCTCCTTCGGTTTGCTAATTTTCTTAATCTGCTCCAGTGCAGTTAATATATATTTAGTTATAATCCCGATCTCACCCACAAATGGCATGGTTACCCGGCCTTCATTGTTTTGGGATCGGTGTTTTGGTTGCACCGTAATTCTTATTTGCACCTCGTGTACGTTTGACCCGCCGTATCCCTGTCTAGCCTCATCACCACATAATTCCTGATATCATCTTCCTTAGGACTGATGGGTATTGTAACCACCTTGGTAAGATATTTTTGAATGGCTTCGGCGACATGGGGCCTCCCGGTAAGGATTATTCTCGTTCCAGGCGACTCCCGAACGATATCTCTTAGCGACTCAAGTAGCTGGGGGAGATCCTTCGGCAGGCATTCGTCTAGTGCATCAATGCAGACGAAAACTTGGGGTGGGGAGGAAATCACGATCCTCAACATTCTCATCAGATCTGTAAGTAGTGGCCTTCTCCCGCCAACCTTTTTTGCTGCCAGAAATGCGCTCCGTATATCTTGCGGGATGCCGTTCCTGCCCACGAGTTGCTTCACAATTGCCCCAATTATGTTGATTGCTGTCTGCTCTTGCTGAACGTTGTAATCACAGTACAACCATGCAATCGCTATGTCTTCCTCCTGTGCTCGATCGCACAGCCTGTCGATCACCAGGGAACTAGTATTTCTGGCCGTTAGTGACATTTGCTTAAAGGAATCTTGCCACTTATCATACCTCAAATGTGTCTTGCCCACTCCCGGATCCCCGGAGCAAAACAAGACTGCCTGATCGGCTCTACCCTTATCTCCCCTCCACTCCCGAAACTCTCTTGTTTCTAAAAGCCAGTCGCCCACACCTTCAAATCGCTCCGCGCGCACGCTATGGTGTCTATTATCCGGCTCTAGTGGAGAGAGCCAGTGCATAATGTTCACATCCTCGTCGGAGCTGTAGATGGTGATGTTGTGGCTCCCTATTGTGTTGTTGCAGTTAACATTGTTGTCGCCGAATTTGACCGATCGAGTATGTGTAGTCATGATGTACCGTCCGAAAATTTGGTTGAGTGTAGAAATGGTACGATGTAGCAATAACGGTGTGTAAGGTTAATGGGAGAGTTGCAAAAACCTTTCCGTGCGCATAGCTGTAGAAAAGTGCGGCTGTCCGGCTTCTTTTCTGTCAACCACTCATTTCCATGCCAAGGAAATACCCGCAAATTAGAGGTTCTCAGGCGCTACCACGACACGACTCCACCCCACTAATTGCAGCGAAATATGCCGGCATGCTTCCCCCCCCACTCGAGGACCACAAAAACCCGCCAAACTCTCTACGCAAGACCACACATCGCCGCGCTCCCATTAGCAGCACAATACCAAGCTCCACGAGTCCACCCTCCGATTGGCCACAATCCTTGCACATTGACCTTGGCTGCAGAGCGAATTTTGGCGAGTTTTTGCGGTACTGCGCCCTACAGTGCAGTGCACAGGGCGCAGCAGTCCGTAAAACAACCACTCAACTCAAGCCTTCGTGTTTCGAAACTCACCCAAAGATATCTCGTATTTAACAAGTGCAAATTAGAATAAAATAATGACAACAACCATGCTCCCGTCCCCCCACCTATAAAACTGTCATATGTCGATGAGGCATTTCAAGCGAGATCTTTTCTTGTATTCTTACCCGCGAGCCCAACCTCACTACAAATCGCGTGTTCTTTTGCATATGCGGTCGCCAGGCCTCCTTGTTTTGTGAGGGGATGTGCAGAAAGCCTCATTGGTGTTGTTGGCCAGAGGTGTTCGCCTTAATTGTGTTGCGCACTCAGTAGATCAAATTTCTTGAGCGAGATATTTTTACCATAATTCGCAACAAAAATGGGTAAATACCAGAGTTCAAGATTCCAAACCAGGCCTCTCGGGCAAGGCAAAACTCCCGATATTACCAAAAGAAAAAAAAGAAGAATTTTCTCCAACTACTCTCTTATCGTTTTATTGTTCCCCCACAGTGCTGAGTGTTCTACTTGAGCACTCGAGTATACCGGTATTGAAACAATTAGGACCCCCCTGCACAGTGGAAGCAAGAATAGCGCGGCGACTATAAAGAGCAGGAAAGCGCGATTCGGCAGTCATCACCGGAGTGCCCCGACTAAGACTGTCCAAGCTTCTGGCGGGGGCGTGGCTGTTGCTTCGTTGTTCTTGGGAATCGCGGTTGTGTGAGCTGCCGTACTATAGTACTCGAGTACAGTACACCTTGCCTGTTTAAAGTGTGCTGTGCAATGATAGGGGCCATCCGGGCTGGCATTATGGTCTTGGCTGCATAGAACGCATCAGTAATTCGGTGGCGGACACGGCTGCAGAATATTTGTACAACTCATATTATCGCTATTAAAAACTCCGGGAATTCAGCCCCAGATAATCGAGTTGGTAGGTTCGTCACCCCGCCAAGACCCTCGGCTCCATTGACTGATAGGAATTTCCCTAATAGCGATGGAAGTTAGCTTGCCAGGTATCATTGAAAAAAAAATCGTAACCCCATTTTGCGCTAATCCCACGCCACCTCCAATAGGGATAAGAGTTACTGGTATGTTTGCTATCTTTTAACGATCGCCCAGAGTATATCGGTGATCGCACACAAGAACCCCGAACTAAAATGCAAAGTAATACTCTTAGGACAGTATCATATCAATAAAAAATGGAGATACGGTTGCCGGTTTAATTTTTTTATATCGATGCGCCCTAGGTTGTCCTACCTGTAACTTTCAATAGCCACAATACACCGTAAAAATTCAAGAAACTCGCTAAGTGCGGGCCAGGATGTATAATTCCGGGCCGCTGAGAGAGAACCCAGACCCAGCGAGCGTTTCTCATAGACAAATTTATACTACTAGTTAGTGCTAGTTAACCACAATCGCCAAAATCCCCAGCGATACAATACCTTACAGGCCCGGAGTTAAGACATGCTAGTCAGAGCTTAGCGAGTTTCAGAAGTTTTTACGGTGTATTAACATGACTCCTGTCATCTCCTTGATTCCAACGGCCCAAGTAGTCTGGCCCATGGGGGGAGATATTCGTACCCTCTGCCATACCCATAGGCAAAATAACCACTTGTGTACTGCGAGTAGAAATTGAGCAATATGTTGACTTTCTGGATGGCAAAGAAAGGCACAACAGTGTGGCCGCCAATAGCGATACATTCAGTGATTTTCATGACAAAGAAATCCCAACCTGGGTGAGATTTGGGGGGAAGGCTGGCAGACTGGGGGAGTGCTTGACGAGGCACATATTGACCAGAATACTTCCAGTATGATAATTTAGCTTTTGTTGTTCGCTAAGTTAGTTAATTTTCACCGCCGGAGGTTCTCTCTCTCCCAGCGCTCTTTCGGTGGGAAATAGGGACTTCCGAAGGGAGGTAAATTCCCTTCCCTTATGATGATTCCACAGCTGGGGTCAAAGAAAAAGAGTGATGAACATTAATGGAAAGGGGGTGCGGTTAATGGTGCTTGTTCGCTACTCTCTTTCCTCTTTAAATACGATTCCATCTAGGGTACACAACTACTGAATTGAACCGCATACAAAAATTTATCAATTACGATGTTTGCTCGGTTCCTACGCAACTTTCCCTGAGCCCACCAAGAGCCCCCGAAAGCACCGAGCTCTAGTACTAAGCCGGGCCAAGCCTCACCGAAGCGCCGCCTCCAGTGTGCTCACAAACATATTGGCAAAATGGTGGGCTAACACATAGCGTTACGACGGTTCGCATAAAGAAACTCAGACGGAGGAAGAAAGAAAACCCTCCATTCATACACTTACTAGGTCTAGCTTAACTAGTCCAGACAAACCGATCACCGGGGTGTTACTGATCTGAGCAGACAATCAGCCAGAAATAAATAAAATAAAAATTCTCCCCAGGTGGGGTTAGGGTTCATTCTCCACCGATGGAATATATCGGTTGAGTAGCAGAACCCTATTCATGACAATCTAGAACGGGGGCAGCTGGTGGGAGCTAATTAATTGCGAGGGACATTTCGGTCACTCATCGACTTTGGATGCTTGTATTGGACAGTATTATGGTGGATGTAGTAGGAGGAATGAAGAATGAGAACACGACAAGGGGACAATATCTAACCATTACTCCCAGGGAGAAAATACGCAAAGAATAGGAGAGGGAGAAAGAGGGAGCAAGGAATCAGAAGAAACTAGAAAACTCCCTCATCAAAGTCCCTGTGCAATTGTATGTAATTGCCGGAGATCTTGGATCGGCCAATTCCTTATGTGGCAATTTTTTGCCCATAAGTTATGCAATAGTAGTCGTTTTTACAAACATCAGGAAATTACAAGCACTGTTTGACAACACTCAACAGGACCGACGGGGAGTTGTTAGAATGGGCGTCGGTTTCCCCCGGAGGATCTAGCAACCTGGGGTGCTGCAATCGGGGGGCTCAGTGGGCTCGGTTGCGGGGAGCAGAGATTGGCTACCGAGATCTGCTATGACACAATTGTCATTAACCCCTGGCAGTAAGGTTCTCACAACACTACCGCATCTTTTGGAGAGGGCTAGCGATAAGGACAGTGAGGCTTTGTTCCGGTGATTTAGGATAGCACTGCCCCTGATGTACGCGATCGGATCATGATCGAGTTTTTCTCGACCCCAGCATGCACGATCCCCTTGATCACAGGGGTCCCTTGATCAAGGGTATTACTCGATCGTAGACGACAACATCCTACGGTGCTATTCTCGGTAAATGCAACCGTGACGGGTCACTCACCCTTTGGCTCCTTATACCAGTACTTGAAACACAAAACCCACCCACAAACAGAACCGCTTCATTCGTCTATATAGATACGAACTTCCTCGTCCAGAGAAGCCGTTGGGATTTCACTCCTTTCCACCATATTCGCTCTTTACACCAGCCCTCATGACTGAGCGGTTGCACACACTCCTCTCCTTGCCCTAGCCATACATTCTAATAATTTCATATTCTAACAAACACAAACATTCCGAACGGCAACATCAACGGAAAGCTAGCTTGGATCAGTGGAGTATGAGAGGGAGAAATTGCTGAATAATTGTTGTGGGTGAAGGGGATTATGGGGTAGTTGGTAAAAGTGTTGTCGAAAGCGATAAGCAGAATGACTTAGCTCTCGGTAAAAACACATTTATCGTGCTACTCTGTGGATAACTGAATGCAGGATATGAGATATAGGATATGAGATGTGAGATATAGAAAATAGGAAACAATTGCTGCAGAACCCAGAGCCGGTGTCTACAGTTCAATGATATTCTAACAGGCAAAAGTGACTCCTATCCCTTGAGCTGTCTGAGACAGTAAAATTCGTGACCAGCACTCTAAATATTACCTATGTCCAGACCAGTCGGGTAGCGAGCTATTTCAGGTTCGGATTTTAGCTTTTGAAAGCCAAAGTGACTCAGCATCTTAGCAACCATTTCAATCTCCAACCAATCACAGTCCTCGAGACGAGACTAGCGTGCGGGTCGTGAATTTTACTGTCTCGGACTGCCCAAGGGATGCTACTCGCGTGAGGTCGATGATAATCAGCCATCCGGGGGGTCCTGCTCGGGCGGTGGTAGTGACCGATCTTTGGTTAGGAGCTAACATATTTCCCGGGGAAGCGGGACATCACGTGGAAGCAGGACATCACGTGGAAGCGGGACTTGCCTTTGGCGCTCGTAGGTTGAGACATCTCCTAGATCAACCCAGCTCTCAACATCAAGAAACATACCAAATCTGTGAAGCAACAACACCAATGGCACGAGCAAAGGCACAGCAGCAAGATGAGCAGGAAAGCCAAGTGAAGGAGGCATTAAGGGCTATTCGGGGAGGTTTGGAAGGTGGAGTAGCTGCAGCGGTGGAATTATAGAGGATACCGCAAACAACCTTATATTATAGGCTGTCTGGAGAGCGGAAGACTCGGAGAGAGGGGCATATTGACCAACAACGGTTAACTGTAGCAGAAGAAGAGGCCATTACACAATGGTGTTTCGATATGGATGATAGAGGCTTCCCTCCGCGGCCTGATATGATGAGGGATATGGCCTGTCAGTTAGAAATAAAGCGACTAGGCAAGATGGGCGAACCCTTTGGGAAAAATTGACTTTGAAGATTGCTCAATAGGAACCCTTCGATCACAGTCAAGTTAAGTTGTCGTCTCGAGCCGCAAAGAGCACAGGCAAATGATTCTCGGATTATCAAAGACTTTTTTGCCAAACTTTCCCGCCTCATTTGCACCCATGGTTTGAAAGCCTCTTAGGTTTCTAATATAGATAAGAAAGGGTTCCACCTTGGAGAGGCTGCACAGGCACGAGTCCTTTGCCGTCGAGGAAGACGAAACCCAAATGTGACCCATGATGGGGGGAGTGAGCTAGTGACTGTTGCTGAGACGGTTAGTGCAGCGGGCCGTGTCTTTTCTCCCCTTATTATCTACGGTGGAACTGCTCAGTATTTAGGATGGCATAAGACCCTGAGTGCTGAAGAGAAAGATTATGTCTTCAGCTACTCACCCAAGGGCTGGATCGACGATAAGCTAGCATTGATGTGGCTAGAGAAGATTTTGAGTACCAAACAGCAGCATTGGTTGGCCGATTACTACGGCTACTTAATCTTGATGGCCATGGTTCCCATCTTATCTTTCAATTCGTGCAATTTTGTCCTGACCACGGCATTCTCCTTCAATGCTTACCATCACATAGTACCCATCTCCTCCAACCCCTGGACGTGGGCTTGTTTGCTCCCTATCACCACTACTATGGCTGTGAAGTGGATGACTATCAGAGATCTGGTCACAACTCGCAAACCCAAGGAATTAAGAAGTACTTGTTTATTCGAATGGTTGCAAATGCAAGAAAGAAGACTTTTACCTCATCTAATATTTGTAAAGCTTTTGAAGGAGCTAGGATTTGGCCTTTGTCTGCGCAAAAGGTGTTAGGAAAAATGAGACTAGAGGTCTCCTCCCGCCACGATCCTTTTGGGCTAATTGCAACAGCACGGAAGAGCAAGGACATTCGGCGGCGAGTACAAGTTCCCGAAAGATTGCTTGATACATGCATGGCCTCCCTATCTCTCAAAGACGATGTTCAAACTATGGAACGTACCTCTCAGGTCATGATAACCCGGGTCAAAACTATAATGCGAGAGCTGGGACACCAATTGTGCACGGAAATCGCACAGTGGAAACTCTACCAGGAGCAGTCTAAAAAGCTTCAGAGAATCGATCCCATATACAATAAAACCGACCGCCGGAAGCTTACTGAGGCCACGATCAGCACAGGGGCAGATCTGATGCAGTTGCGGGATATTCGGCTGGTGAATGATACCAAACCACAATCTGCAACCAAAGTACACAGAAGCACCTCCCTACAGAAAGAAAAACAGTCTCAAAACAACAAACGGTTCAGAATCAGCGTCATGTTATGATTATCGATGAGCCAATCAAAATAGTAGCCGCTTCAGCGCCCGTGGAAGTCCAAAGTAATGATTCTCGTGAGCTGAGCCAGAGTCACTGGCTTTGCTCCTGAGAGACCGATGCGCAGCAAACTACTACTACATTACGGCTGCGAACTAGCAAACGAAAAATGACCCATATACTGCCTGATCGACCGCTTCATATGATGCTGCGCTCACGGAAGCCCTAACCCAATGCCTTGTCTCTTTTCCTTTTTTGTAAGTCACTCTATTAATTTACTCCTATCTTCATTTCTTCTCGGCTAAGCTTCCTTCCACTCTCTCTAGCCATATCTCTTATCTGGCTAGTTACATTGAGCCTATCTCTCCTGTCTTTCTCATTCTTTTTTTTTTTTTTTTTTGGGTTTCGGTTCATGGAGTTATTCAATTTCTAAAGTTGATTGTGGTTGATCCACAGTGTTGTCCCGGATCCCGGTGTTGTCCCGGATCCCCGTATGTGACGTTACCCCTTTGATCGGTTGATCGATCATGTCTTCCTCTCTATCAGAAAAATAGCCGAGCATGACCCGCGCGATCCGCTCGATCATGCTCGATGATGATCGTCTCCATCACCAGGCGTTGCAAACATCTCTCCATTCCAAAGCAATATTTACTGTGGTATTATCACGTATATATCAAAACAAAACTCTAAACGTACTGGGCTAGCGCCGGGAAAATCTTTTAGCACCTTAATAGCTTGTGCTTATTGCAAGTGGGTTATCAAATTCGGATATCTACCCGGAGGTGTTCAGTTATTTTTGACATGTAACAATATGATCCCCACTGAAATCCGCTATCTTCTGTGGCTGGACTGACATCCCCTAGTTCCAAAAGCATCTTGACTGCGATGCCCCCCATGACTTCCCGGTCGCGTTTGATTCCTGCTTGGTGGGTATTGACATACCGTAAGAACCGAAATAATTGAGAATGGCGCTAAGACGTCCAGAATTTCCGGCTTTGGATTAGGGGGAGAAAACAGAGCGAGGGGATTCTCCTTCAGCCCCCACTTGGGGCACAGACCTTACTAGGAGAGGCAACTCCAACGTCCTAGCGTGATTCTCAATTATTTCGGTTTTTACGGTACTCGAGTACTCTCATTCCGAAAGCGTCGCTACGACCCCTCTGTGCTCGTACTTAGCTGCCAATGAGAGTGGGGTCCAGCCATCCCGCCAGCGCCGTTGTTTGTTTTGGCGTCCTCACGTTCCAGAACCATCTTTACAAGAGCCCTATTCCCTCCTCAGGCTGCGCATGTGGGCACAATATCCCACGTGTGATGATTTTGGTATCATGCCACTGGCTTTGTGGTAACGCCCGAAGAGAATATTTGGACGTAATGGAGCTTGGGGTTAAACATGAATTTTACTCTTACATTATCTAGCTATGTAGTGCAACAAGGGAAAATACTCCTCTATATCTGCGCTTCCAGTGGTATCATACTAAATTCCATACCCCAGAAAATATTAATTAACAATTAACCATGTTCATGTCTCACACAACCGACATGCCCGCGAGATCTTGGAGGGTAAGCAGTCCTATCATTCGATATCGTTCCTTCGGTCGAATTAGCATCTCATTCCCTAATCCCCAACACAGCAGCAATTCCCTTCATTATCTCGAGAGATGCGACTCTGTTTTTCGGAAGCCACGAGACCCCGCTCGGCATGCTCTTGTTGTTGTTTCATTGTTTGGATAGTTTTCGGGAATGCGCTCAGACTTCGGGAATCTCCTTGCTACCTCTGGCGGAAGGAAAGTGGAGGAGCCGGAAGGGAGAGTGAAAGAGCTGGATACCCAGTGTGTGTAAACTATGGAAGTCTTTATCTTTCTTTTGTTAGCATGGTGGTAGGCACTAGGGAAAGGGGGACGCCCGCGGGCGAGAATGGATCTGTGTGGTGATCAATTGACCGATGGGGGGAACGACTTCGTTGTGATTTATATATTCCTATCTTTACATCTAGTTATTTGGGCGATCGCTGGGTACGGAGGGGTGAGAACGAGCGCACTTCTCCACTCAGCCCGTACCCGTGCATTAACGATCGTATTTTTGTTGTGTGAACCCTGGGTGTTTGGTTGTCGTCGCCGATCGGTTTAAAACTGCAGATTCTTGTAATCCCATACCTCCAGTAATACAGGATGTCCCAGAGGGGATCATTCTAATAGCACAATAAGAGAAATTGAGAAGATATATGCTCATCGAATCGGTCGGGAAGCCGGAGCGGAAGTAAGTTGAGATTTCCCGTCATCTCGATTCATGTGTGCTCCCCACAGCAGAAATTAGGATATTCTAGAAGGGATAGTTGAATCCTGAACATATTCAGGGCCCGTTTACCTATAGACGTCCGTCTAAAAGCCTGAAACGATGCCGACCGTTGAGGGGGGCTCGACAGTGGGGGAGTGTGCGGCAAGGTAGATGGAGTTTGGCTAGAGTAGGCAACGTAAAATTTTGACGGTCTAACTACAAGAATCTAGGACCGTGGAAAATTTGTCAAACACTTTCGCGCCGTTGACCAGATAACGCTTGAGACGCCGTCCTCTAGTACAACCACGATTAGAAATTAAATTTTTAGAAAGAGAGAGATAGTTGAAAGTATGTAAAGAAAACAGAATTGTCACACGCCCAGCTAATATACTATCTAGTATATAACTGAAAGCCCATTTACCTAACTGACTTTCTTTGACGGTCGACACTGCCTCTGGTTGCTAGACGGCCGTCTATAGGTAAACGGGCCCTCAGAGTTGAAATAAGTGAAGCAAAAAAATTCGGCAATTGGTAACTGGTGAGTAAGGATTACAGTATGAAAGAGAGTAGAATGATCCTAGAGGTGCCTATGCAGAGTGAAGTGCACTGTCCGGAACGTGGGCGAAGAATCCTACAGAACGGCAAGGCCGAAATAAGGGTATTGGAGCAACTTTAACCGAGGAAGGAGAGTTTCCGGGTCTACGGTAGATCTACAGATCCTACCGTAAAAACTCGTTAAATCCGCTATCTGGGATCGGGCTTGGCTATGGCGCAAGAGGGGTACCAAGAGATCGAGTGACCGGCAGTGATGCCGAGATTAGAAAACTCGCACAGACTATATCAAACTAGGCATGAGTCAGTAGATGGATGATATCCGGTCGTATAGAAGAGCAAACTGGAATGATGAAATAGAGTTTAATGAGTATCTCGTATTCACTAGCTGGTGAATAGAGTTTGGCAATGAGGGTAAATTGTAAAAGGTAGTCATGACAATAATGACTCGGAATCATGGAAGATTTTTGAGTCAAAGTCTGAATGAGACAAGAATGTAGAAAGGGCCACACGGAAGATAAAGTCCAGTACGTAGACTCAGCAGAAGAGGATATAGCAATACCAAAGAGTTTGCATAAGAGAAAATGAGTCCTGTATGAACAACAAAGAGCAAGTGGGAACCTAAAGGGAAGTCAATTAAGCAGCGAACCTTCAATTCCATCAATTTAAAGCCAATTCAGCGTCCCCAAAGAACCTATAGTCAAAATTAAAAGCTTAGAGTACTTACTTTCTTGGAACACCATTCGATTCCCCTCGTGCGGCCTGGAGAATATCGTCATCCTAGAGAGCAAGAAGCGGCCGACTTTTGTCAGATTCCACGGAGAACAATCAGTGACTGGGTGCTGAGGAAAAAGATAATCAAAGGGGTCGGGAAGAATTCACAGAAGCGGAAGGAGGAAACACTAGGGTTTTCCCGGCGGATTATATGGCCACAGCTTGAAGAGCGGTTATGGAGTGAGTTCTTGAGCGAAGAGAGGCAGGATGAACGGTACGGCAGGGGTGGTTTCGAATACACTCCCAATTCCTATTTCGAGAAACATATCCAAAAGCCAGTTCAGAACACTTCCGATTGATTAACGGGTGGTTTGGCGGGTTCCTCGGTCTCTACAGAATTAGCCTTCGGAGTATGACCAAAAAAGCACAAAACATTCGTTCAGATTATCAAATACTTGTAGTTAACTAGCTACGTTTCAACTGACGAAACTCGCAGCCATGGAGTAACCGATACTGGGAGGTGGCAATTGAGCATCCTCTTGGCCGCTCCAAGCTCTGCAACATTTGCAATCTAGACGAATCCCCCATACTCTTTGACTCCCTTCAGGGCAAGACCTATGACATTCTGGAAGCCAAGACCGTTTGGGTAAAAGAGAGCGGATCTGGATCGGACAAGCGACAGGCTAGCTTGGTTTTGTGTGTCTTTGCCAACGGTATTCCCAGACTGTTACGGGGTAGCTAACACAGTAGGAATCCGGGGTAACTAGGCCCGGGATATTTGAGACAACGGAATATAGGTCAGGCAGGCTCAAGATAAATTGTTCGGCAAAGTAATAGAAGAATATCTTAATAACTTATAATATTGTTAAGCTCTCGTCTCCGTTGCTTGATAATGTTCTCACAGATTGGGGAGAGCCCTACTGTTTATACTAATGTTCAGGCTACTTTGACTTCTCTAGTAAAGAAGTATCTTTCTAGAAATTTAGTTCGTCAGAACAAAGTGTGAACATTGTTTGACCCTGAATCTTGCCCAGCTTGACTCTGAGCATCCCCCGACTGCTATTTCTTCTGTGGGTGTCCCCACTCCACCAGTAGTCAGTCGTCTATCTCTTCGTCCTGATAGACTATAATGGAATATGCAGTCTAAATGCCTACATACCAATAGGATCATGAATATGGAGTGATCAAGTCCCATATTGATCCATCAATGCATAATGCGTATGCATTAGTAAGAGTAGAGAACTGATTCTCTAACCATCGTTCCAATCAGTTAGCCATATCTTGAAACGTGAACTCTTTGTGGTTCCTGAGTAGTCTCCCAGATGCCGCCGGGAAGTCCCTTACTCAGGAAGCTTGGGTTCGGATATAAGCTCTCCCCCATGGTGGCATATACCATCGCGCATAATTATGCAAGCTATTCCCGCTAGGCTAATATTAACTCCCACTCAAGGGGTTTGACCTCATACTCCTTATCATACATGTGTAGCGATAAATATAAATTCCTTTTTAGTACTCTACTTGGTAGGGTAAAAAACCTTCCACTTTTACTTGGCCACGGCAGGAAAACCTTTCCTTGTAATACTACTCAGCCAAAATTTCGTATATCTGGATTTTCCTTATGAAATTCTTCAACCAATTCCTTGGCACGTTCTAAATGCTAGTGTGGTTCCCTGGTGTTTGCATCTTCTGAACACCTTTTCCATTTTACGAAATACTGCAGTTCTTCAAATGTTCTGGTACTTCTGCTAACTCTTCATTCATAAGAGATTATTTCACTCTTTACTATTTTTTCCATCTCCCAGTCAAGATCTCTATCTATCTCTTCTGAGGTCATCAGTGGTTGTTCTCGAGCAGGTCAAGTGGAAGTTCGGTAGGACCTCGAGAAGCGACACATGGAATACTAGATGTATTTTCCATCGATCCAATATTTCTATCTTGTAGGCAAGTTCTCCTCTTTGTTCTAGGATTTTGAATGGTCCGTAAAGTTTTGGGGCTAACTTCTTAGAGGGCTGTTTCGTTCGGATATTTTTAGCATTGAGCATAACCAAGTCACCGCCTTTAATGTCTGGTTTTTGCTTAGCTTCTCGATGGTAATATCGTCCCATAGCTTCCCTTGTCCTTTCGCATGATTGTCTCGCTTGTTGATATATCATTCGCATCCAGTGGGCATAAAGGTTTGCTCCTGGATGTTGGGCTTCTCCTTCATTTAACCATTCGGTTTGTAGATGATATCCGTAGTTTGCGAAGAAGGGGGTCATGTCAGGTGCAGATATACCCGAGTGGTTGTACGCATACTCGGCTAGTGGTAAGAGGTGATACCAGTCGTCCTGGTCGTAGTTGACAAATATTCGCAGGTACCCTCCCAATACTTGATTGACTCTTTCCGTTTGGCAATAGGTTTGGGGGTGATATGCTGTCGACATTTTTGTCTTGATTCCAAGTTTTTTACACAATGACTCCGAAAATTCACCCCCGAACTTCATCTCTATATCCGAGATAATTTCTGATGATAGCCCGTGAAGTTTCCATACTTGCTGAAGGCATGCTTCTGCCACCTCTTTAGCGGTCGCATTTTCGTGTAATCCGCTAAAGTGGGCGATTTTTGTGAATCGGTCTACTACAACCATGATCAGAGTATTCCCTGTCCAGTTCGGTAGCTGCGTGATAAAGTCTACTGATGTTGAGGCCCAAGATGCATAAGCCACTTGTAGGGGACTAAGTAACCCAAAGCGAGCATGTCTCGGGACTTTCGCCTGTTGGCATGTGGTACAGGATCGGACATAGTCGTTTACCTAATGGGTTATCCTTTTCCAATAGACATCTCGTGTGATAATTTCCAGGGTTTTTTCTTGTCCGAAATGTCCTGCTATCTTGGAATCGTGACAACTTTTAGCGATAACGGTTTGCAGATCTTCGTTATTGGGGATGAATAGTCGATCCTTGTAGTAGAGTAGGCCTTAGGATATTGACCATTGCTTAGCTAGTTCTTTTTCTTCCCTCGTTAAGGTTTCCCACTCTTCCTTTCTCCGTATCCAGTTCTCATCCTCCATTGCCGCTTCTTTAACTAATGATAGAAAGTCTTCTACAAATTTCCTTAAGGTGGCTTTAGCAATAATTGCGTTAGATCGTAGGACTTGGTCCGTACTTAATATAGGGTCTTGATTGATATCAAAAGGATCGTAGAACGGATAATCACCATCCGCTTGAAGGAAGCATATTGTTGGTTGGACTACTTTCAACTCCGTTCCTAGCCCTCTACTTCCAAAACCTTTCTCCACTCTTTCCATCACATCTAATCCTTCTACCTCCATGCAATCTTGATTATCCAACCGTTCCACAATTAGCTAAGCTATGCGGTCATCTTTTCTCACTTCATAGTTCACCTCATTATGGTTAACATGCAGGACCTGGATTTCTCCTCTATAATTAGCATCAATAACCCCTGCGTCTACCGAGATTCCTTTAGTCGCCAAACCGCTTCTCGGTGCTATGCGACCGTAGGTTCCTGCTGGTACTGCGATGGCTATGCCAATCTTAACCAGTGCTCGGTTATTTGCGGGGATTTTAATATCTTCGCTACTGTAGAGGTCGTGTCCTGCTGGTACGTTTGATCCTTTTGTCGGGATTCGTGAGCCTTCTGAGAGTCTTTGTACCCAAATCCCCATTTCGCTTTCCATCTGAGGCAATTCCAGTTGGAGCTGTTCCGCATTTGAACTACATACAACGGCGATCTGAAATTTTGCGTAGTGCTTGGGTTGCAGAATTTGCAGTTTGCGGTGGGTAGCTCCCTTCTCCGGACGGTGCGCCGGCCACCTACTGAGAGCATCTGGCTTGCCTCCTTTCGTTCCGGGACGATAGACTATTTTAAAGTTAAAGCCACATAATTTTTAAGCCCACCTTATTTGTCTATGCCTCCAGACTTTTTTTGTAAGGAAATACTGGAGGTTTTGATGATCAGTATAGACTGTTACTGGCTTCTCCCTTCCTTCCAGGTAATGTCTCGATTCCATGAAGGCGACAACAATAGCTAACAGCTCTTTATCGTGAATGTCGTAATTTTGTTCGGCCAGTGAGAGTTTGCGAGAGTGGAAAGCCACAGGATGAAGCCTCTTGCAATGGAATTGTGACAAGATGCCAGCAAGGGCATAGTCACTGGCATCTGTTTCGACCACGGTGCTCAAATGTGGATAGAAATGACATAGGATAGGAGCCGAGATGAATCGACGTTTCAGGTCCTCAAACGCTTCTTGTTGATCTTTTCCCCAGGCAAATTTCTTAGGGTCCCCTTTTAGTAAGTTCGTAATTAGTGTGCAGATTGCCCAGAAGTTTTTTATAAAACGGTGGTAAAAATTAGCAAACCCAATAAAGATTTGAATGTCTTTAACCGAGGCTGGGGCTTTCTAGGACTTAATTGATTTGACCTTCGTCTCGTTCATAGTCACTCCGTCGGTTGCAACCACATATCCCAAAAAATCAACCTTTTTTACCTGAAACACGCTCTTCTCCAAGGAGATGGCCATTCGGTATTGCCGAAGTCTTGTAATACTTTGGGAACAAGTATGATATGCTCCTCCAGCCTCTGAAAGTAGATTAGGATATCATCGATGTATATCCCAACTCCCTGATCTAGGAACTCTTGTAATATTTCGTTCATCATGGTTTGAAAGGTAGCGGGTGCAGTAACCAATCCAAAAGGCATAACTGAATATTGGTAATAGTCATAACGGGTTTGAAAAGCTGTCTTCCATTCATCCCCTTTTCGTAGTCTTATTAAATGAAAGCCATCCTTCAGGTCTAGCTTGGTAAAGATCGGAGCGTCACAGACCTGGTTTCTCAATTCCGTCATTAAGATGATGGGGTATTTGTTGTGTACTGTAACCTTGTTCAAGCCTCGGTAGTCGACGACTAACTGTAACCGACTGTCTGGTTTTGGTACAAAGGGGATTGGGGCGCCTGCAGGGGACTTGCTGGGCGAAAGCTTTCCTTGTTTGAGTATATAGTCAAGGTATATCTGAAGGGCTTCAAGCTGTTTCTGTAATAACGGATATATCTGGCCGCAAGGTGGTTGGGTATCTCGTTTGAGATTGATGGCCTGGTCAGAGGGATGGCGGGAGCAAGTTTTTCTGCCGTAGAAGGTCAGAATAGGTCCTGGTAATGGTGGTACTGATCTGGCAGGTGATCGATGATAGTAATTGTTTCTTCATCAATCCTTTCAATTGTGCCTATAACCACAGCGTTGGGATCGTTTCGCACATCTTCATCCCATTCTACAGAGCTTCCTTCATTCTCTGGGACGAGATGGAGTTGGCAGTTAGTGTCGTTAAAGCACAACGCGCGTGGGTCGGCAATATTTTTTATCGGGTGTTCTTCATGCCACCATCCAAAAGGTATACTCATTCCATACTTTCCTGCTGCAGCGATTTCACAGGAAACGAGCGATAAGTGTTTGTTGATTCCTATTTCCAAGTAGACAGGTTTTGGAAAATGTGATCCACCGGAAGAGATTTCGTCTCCAGTGAAACCTTCGATTTGAACTGCATCAGCCGGAGAGTGGTAAGGGAGGTGAAGGTCCTTAACGAGTTTTTCATTGATAAGAAAAATATTCGACAAGGAGTCTAATAAGACAGGGATTCGATTGCTTTTGCCGAGGATGTAAATGTGTGCATGTCACTTGGGACAATCATAGCGCTGTGGTTCATTGATAATAATATCGGTTGGCTTAACGCGACTGTAAATTTGTTGTTTACCTCTCCTAGTGGGCATTGTCGGTGTTGTATAGTTGGGTGTTTGTTTCCACGCCCGGGTTGTTTCGACCATATAGGTCTCCTCAGACAAACTTTGAATATTAAATGAATAATTTACACTTCCGGGCAACCCAGTACAAGCGCTCTGTACCCCCTGCCAAGAGGTTTCGGAAGATATAAACCTCACTAAACGAGCCAAATCCGAACACCCAGCAATGCTGCATAAAACCACAAACATAAAATAAACAACCAACAAAAGTAAACAAAACTTAGCTTTCGTGTAACGTGGTTGTCTTAGCAACTCTGTTTGTTGTTGCATTGTTTCGGGTGTTGTTGCATAAACGTGTTTTTGATGTTTTGAGGTTACGCGAGGTTGGGGTATAATACGTGATCTTATGACTGTATTTCTGAACCATTCGCCATGGTCTAGTTGATAAGATAGGGCAGGCCCACCTATGTTTATCCGTAGGGTCAGGCGTTCCAGTCCTGTCTCTGGCGAGAACAAATGTGATTTGTCCTGGTGGCACCTGCGGCCCGGGAGAGCCTAGGGGGTTTCACGACCCCTGATCCTTATCGCAAGACACTCAAGTCCGTAAAAGAGGAGAACAGTTCCATTTTGGGAATACCGGACCCCTTCCAGGGAAAGAAAAAGTCCTCTTTCGGGGGGCAACTCCAAAGTCCTTTCTCGGAAGGCAAAACCTCAGGGTTCCTTTATCAGAAGGTACACATCCAGCGGTCCCCTTACTTCATGTTTGACGGTTCCTGCAGGTGTGGTATCCCCGCATTCCGCAGCGAGAATTTTGGTTGGAGCGCCAAGACTTTGCCCAGCATTTCCGCAACATGCCGAGATGTAACGTGTGTGAAAATATCTTCGTAATTACTTCCTGCTTGCCTTAAGAATAAGTGGTATCTGCTTGCTTGTCAAATCTCGCATGGGACTTGCGCGTGTCCGTGTCTGAGTCCTTCTTAAGGACACGGTGACATCCGCCCTAGTTTGTCCGCTAAGGGTGATAAATAAGGACTTACAGTCTGAGGAAAGAAAGTACTTAGATATTATGCAACACGTACATCTATGACATTTCTGTATCGGATAATTGCCAGGTTTGCGATGGCCTTTCTCGTCATAATAAGTTAACTTTTGCAGGTTGTTCTTGTTGTGCTGCAGGGGGTTGGTGCACTGCAAGTCTACTAGTCCTTGGTTTAAATGGTTGTTTAAGGTTTCCCCTATTTTTGTATGTGAAGGTTGCTGCGACCAAGATTGGCTTACCGAATTTTTCTCAAGGTGTGGTTGTCCATGTTACAACCAGTACAGCGTTTCTCCCTCTTTCGTTTTTCAACCACATTGTCCTTGATGCCATCGCATGCCTTTTTCCAATCAGTATTCTCGTCCTTCGCAGCAGTATTATTTTTATTTTTTGCAGTGTTATTTCAAGGAGCTTTCCATCGGGATTGTTCTTTTCCCCCTTTATGGTCCATCGCCTTCCTTTCGTGTTTTGTGTTGAAGCCTTCATCAAATTCTTCTCATTTTCACTTGGGAGGCAGTGCGTGTGGGGTTGTTAGAGATTTGGTTAATTTCCCTCTTTCCAGGAGTTCCTCCTCTTGCGTACCCACTTTTCTTAAAATTTCCATCTATTCCTCATGGGTGGCAAATGAAAAATGGGATAGGCGACGTAATATTTCCTGAGAGAGTTTGCTTTCTACACGAACCCTCCACGCTATTCCCAAGAGTCCTGCTTTCATCTTGAGATTTTCGAGGAAGAGAAGATATATATCGATTTTGCCCTTATAGCTGATCCTATCCATTTCGTCTAGAGCACCTCATTACTCGATACCAATATATCTTTTGATAATTTCTTGTCAGAATCTTTCCCAAGTTCAATAATCAGGATCTCTAGTGAAACCAGCTATTCCGCCTATGACGTTTGGATATTTTTCTGCGAAAGGGCCGACCTTGTTTCCCTTAGTTTTACTGCGGGCAAAAACGATAGCATGAGAGTGGTTCTCCGATTGGTAAGGGTTTCGATACAATTTTTCTTGGGCTAATCCGTGTACTAAGTTATTGCAAAAATTCTAGTGTGCCTCTTGTAGGGGGAGATGTTTCTCTGGGAAGCGATGGCCTTCGAGCGTTGGGTTCCGGACGTCCGCCTCTTCTGCCTCTGCCATTGTCTCCTCCTTTATCGTCATCGTCGTCATGGTCACTAGGGTCTCGGTCTGGATCACCTCCAATATAACTTGGCGGTGGTGGAGGCGGTTGAAAGTTTCCTCCTCTGTCAACTTTCTTTCCTTTATTTTGCCTTGGAGTAGAAGCTGATTGTTTATCGGGATTAGGATTATTGGGAGGTGTCCACAGATCAAATTGACCCTGGTTAGCAGGTCCTGGGTCACCATGACCTGCCTCCGTAGGTGGGATGGATAAGCTGGGCTTTTCGTAACGGTCCATTCTGTCTGTCAAAGCTTGTATTGGGTTTTGGAATTTCTGATTTTGTTTGTCATGAAGCTTCTTTGCTGCTTGACCGTCCTTTTGATGTTGATCGACTGGATTGGCTTTTTGTTGATTTAGTAGTTCAGCCGCACGGTCTTCCTGGTGTCTCAGGACTCGTTGCCATTCGGCGTCCTGTTTTTTAAGTTGTTCAGCAAATTGCGCTTTTAGAGATAGTACTTCGGATTCTAATATTTTATCTCGGAGTTCTGATGATTTCGCGTTTTCCTTTTGCTGAGCTTCCTGGCGGCTAAATTCTTGTGCAATACCTATTTTTAGCCATTCCTGTTCGTTATACGTTGCTTCTCTGAGAGTTGCCAGCGCTTTTCTAGCATCTTGGAGTTCCTTGTCCACAATTAATTTACCCTTTGCTAACCTTGTTTGTAATAACAGTAGGTTAGTGTATTGGACTCTAGCATTCTGCGATAATGCATCCAAAGCTATCAAGTTCCCACCCCGACTTGAGCCGATGGATGAAGAAATATGTTGGAAGGCAAGTTCAATTTGTTGCTTAAGGAGTACCATTTGGTTTGTAGTGTTGCTTGCGCAGTAACGGGAGTTGGGTCAGGACGGGTTTTTTTCAACACGAAATTGCGCACTATGGGAGCGACTCATAGGGGAATGTACTACCAATCCTGGGTTTGAGGTAAGGGTTATAGCACAAGAGGATGAGTCGAATGAGGATGCATGCGGAGTGGAACAGTCGTCATCTTCCATGAGAGGAGCGAGGTCTTGGATGAGTTCCGCGTGAGGAGAGTTGGGGCTCACAAGGGCCATGGTTGAGGTTAGTGATTCTGTAATTAGGAAGGGAATTTCTACCTCTCTAGTATCGTCGAGTCTTGTTACAACCCTTCGCTATAGTAGGGAATGGGTGGCGAAAGGACCCTGGTGGTGTTACCCACCAATTTTGTTCTTCAGCGTCCACAAGATTGTGAAGAGTTTTTTGATTTCGATCCACTTGTTAAAAGGCTTGTGTTGAAAGAATAATAGTCTTAAGGGAAGAAGAGCGAGACAGGCCAAGAGGTCGTGAAGGAGAGAAAGGGGGGAAAGTTATGCCTCCTTCAGATTCTGGTTCTCAATCATCTAAAGAACCGGAATCTTCCGTGATCCTGGGTTCAGGTGCGACAATCGCTGCCTGTGGTGTATCTTCAAGGATGAAAAAAACGTAATACAGGATAAAGCAGACGAGAATGTCTGTCAACATTGGAGCCTTGGTGACCGAAGAATAACAATATAGTGTTGCGGGGTAGTTAACACGGTAGGAATCCGGGTTAACAACGCCGGGGATATTTGAGACAACCGAATATAGGTCAGGAAGGCTCAAGATAAATTGTTCGGTAAAGTAATTGAAGAATATCGTAATAACTTATAATATTGTTAAGCTCTCTTCTCCGTTGCTTGATGATGGTCTCAACCATCGAGGAGAGCCCTACTATTTATACTAATGTTCACGGTACTTTGACTTCTCTATTAAAGAAGTATCTTTCTAGAAATTCAGTTCATCAGAACAAACTGCGAACATGGTTTGACCCTGAATCTTGCCCAGCTTGACTCTGAGAATCTCCCGACTGCTATTTCTTCTGTGGGTGTCCCCACTGCACCAGTAGTCAGTCTTCGATCTCCTCGTCCTGATAGACTATAATGGAATATGCAGTCTAAATGCCTACTGTAACAGGTTTATTCCTGTCTAACGAAAGTACAGTAGAACCGGCGATAGACCTGCTAGCGCTGGTACTAAGGGAGGCTTCAAGGGACCGGGGGTAAGAGATAATAGTTGAAGGACAAATAGGACTCAGAGATTGCCGTTCAACCAAGTGTATTCTTAGACTGAAGGTCTGTCGAAGTCAGCTGTCTCCTGCTAGCCAGGAGACTGGTTTAAATACAAAACCCAAGAGCGATAGCCTTCCTGCAATCACGATCATTACCAGTAGCTGCGCACATACCGGAATCCTGTAATCCTGCAAGACCAAAGAA
>Ga0307517_10004529_pt1 | contig 21320 bp, 15 predicted proteins | sample 23_EM_MG_FD_194515 | JGI IMG/M metagenome (GOLD analysis project Ga0307517, IMG submission 194515) | Populus trichocarpa ectomycorrhiza microbial communities from riparian zone in the Pacific Northwest, United States - 23_EM | ecosystem: Host-associated > Plants > Roots > Unclassified | place...
GTTAATGAAGTTTATTGCAAAGTTTAACCTCTAAACCAAATCTAATACAAGCCTAATTTTCTTCTTCTTTTCTTTATTTGGCCCAACTTTTATATATATATATATATATATATATATATATATATAAACAACTATTGCCGAAATATTTATTCTCAAGAAATTTAACATATATTTACTATTCATTCTCCACAATCTAATATATAATTTTTTTTTCAAAATAAAAACTTGAAACAATATTATTTTAATAAAAAAAAATTTTGAAATAAAACTCAGGTCAAGAATTTGATGTTTCAACTCCTACACACCTTAGTTTTTTTTTACGGGGTTCCTAGCCTAGAAGCAATTTTTTAATTTAAAATAAATTCTTCTTTAAATTAACAATTACAATACTATTTAAACAATCACTCAATTATGCCATGCTTTTAAATAATATTAGATATTTTTATGATTATATTTGTAATAACTTTATTAATAATTATATATAAGCATAATATTCAACAAATTATAAAACAAATTTGCATATGAATATTTAATGAAAATAAAATAGATATTAGTTCTCACGAATTAAATGTTCTTTTTATTTTTTTATACAAACATATAAAAAAATGAAGAAGTGATTTTTTTGTTTAAAACAAATATGCTAAGAATAAATAAAAAAATATGTTTTTATCAAAACAAATTAATAAAGAAATGAGATTTTTATGTAAAAAACATTTTGTCCTCAATTTAAATTATTGAGATTATTATGATTATTTATTTTTAACTACCGTGGGTTCTTATTAAAAAAGAAGAAGAAGAAATTCCCATCAAAACAAGAAAAATACATAAATAAAGAAGGGAGACTTTGACTTAAAAAAATATATTTTTTCCTTTAAACTCTTACGGATATTTATCTTAATTATCATAGAGCTAAATAAAAACTATTTTTGAAATTTTCTCCAGGTATCACGCAAGCATAAAACCTAGTTATAGTTCAATTAGAATAACTAACAAATACACACACACACACACACACACACACACACACACTAGTTTAGATGTGGGTGGCCTGTTTAAGAACTGATTAGAAAGGAATTTAGTCTTAATAAGATACATTTACGAATTAAAAATAAATAAAGTAGGTCAAAAAACCAAATCTATATCTAACAATCTATCCTTAATGGAGTAAGATATATCCTTATAAAATAATCTATAATTTTGTTTTAATTCAAATAAAATGGAATCAGTCTTGAATATGACTTAATATTGTGCTGAAAATGACTTTAAGCTATGAACATGTCAATTAAATGCTAAATATTTTGTATTAATTCACACAGGATCAAACATCTCTCCCTCTTCTCCCTTCTCTCTCACACCGATGAACCTCTCATGCATTCTCTACCAAAACTTTTTTTTAGGATCTACCATTAGGGTTCCCCACATCAATGTTGATATTATTCATGAAAGGTGTTGATTTTGAAAAGAATAACAATATTCAAGAAATCGTATATACAAGCTCAATCATGTCTACATTAAAAATTTGGTAGTGAAATATCGTCAGTTCTATTCATAAATATACAAACATTTCAACGAGATCAAAGCAAAATACACTTCTCTAATTGTCAAAACTCAAAACACTAGAAGAAAAGTAGTGCGTGGGAACCCAAGAAAAAATCACAATTACCCAACTCTTGAATCAACCTAACCTAATTCAACTAGTTGACCTCCAAGACGGTGAATCAACCCAAGCTATGATTTTTTTTATATACATATAAAAAGAACCAGTTCTAACATGCCTTGAGTCGACGAGTTACTAGCTTGACCCATCATGCTAAACTCTAGATTGACAGATGTTTTTCATCACATGCATGTCGTGAATAACCATGATCAAGAAAACAAGCTAATCCTAATACTGAGATGTAATCAGTGCATGGTTACCGAGGCCCTTGCACAGTAATCTAAGTTGCGCATTTGAAAAGAACACAAAGGAACATGTATCTCCATATCTTGAAAGGATTAGTAGAATTACATCTTGACGATAACAGCTTCCGTAACAATAACTACATCAAAAAGGGATCATATGAGTTGAGATTTACACTTTCCCTCCAATTTATCTACAACCATCCCAAAATCCCATTATCTCTGTACAACCCCCTCCCTTCAATAACAAAAACAGACAGGAAAGATTAGCCAGAATGAGCCCGCCAATATTACTACCAAAACAAATGAATTTAAACTTTCAGCTGCTTCCCTTTACTATCAAAATAGATTACACTAGATATAGTGTATATGAACAAAATACAGGGGATGGTGTCTTTACCGTGCTGCCTTACCCTCCCGTTTCAGATCTTCCCAGCTTATCTCCTGGGCACATTCCCCACATATAGTAGTGCACCCAGCTTTCGTTCCCTGACTTCTAAGGGTCAGCAAATGAGAGAGATTAGTACATTTCCGCTGCACCATACGACTCCTTAAAATGCTCTGGGAAGGTGCTCCATTGGAAGCCTCAGATGCAGGACGGGCCATGCTTGGCACAGGTATGCTGCTTGCATCTGGGGCAGAAGATGCACCATTTGACATGGGTGGCTTTCGCTCAAAAGTGGAATCATCAAGGGAAACTCGCTGCACTTCTTCCCATTCTAATGATCTCTTATATACTTCCCAAGCCATGTCTTGCTCCTCCTTTGTTAGTTTTTCCTCTTCATTCTCTTGCAAAAGAGTCTCATGTTCATGGTAATCGAAAATCCACCTAAAGACGAGGAAGCACATCAGACACTATGCTTTAATTAAGCGAAATATATATATGATTGAGAATACCACTAGAAAGGAAAAGTTACTATTTTATCGAGTGATTCAAAAATCCACTCCAATTGCTGAAAGAATTAAGACAATGGCATGTTAACATACAGATTGCACATAAAAAATCAGTTACAAATATACTCAATCAGACAGTCCTAGATCCTTGTTCCATATTCCAGAGTTGAAGGTAAGCATCCAAAAAGGATTGAAGCTAAGAAATTATTAGTTCTTTTTATATAAAAAATAAAATAATAACCCCACCTCTGACGGTGCTTGCCAACCAAGCTTTCCATCACCTTATCAGAAGCACAGCTTCCATGAGAACGAGACGCATTCTGTTTCAAAGAATTTGCGGTTTGGCTAGAAATATTCCTGGTATCTGCCTGTCTATACTCTTGGCCAATGTCAATTAGTGTGTCTGAGTTTTCATCATCACCAAATTCAAAAAGATGCAACATTTCTTCTCTGGAGATAGTCCTATATACTTGTTGTCTATCAACCACCCTTGCAGCAAGTCCCTCCTTTGTTACCTGATTAAATCATTCTCTTCATTAAAATTGCTTTCAGAGATCAGGCCAATTTAACACTACAAGATGTTATTCTATCACCTGACGCTTATAGATTTTTTCTTCCATGGTTCCATGTGCCATTAATCTGTAAGCAAACACTGGCTTAGTCTGGCCATACCTGAAAAATGGTAAATGTTAGGTTCAATCAAGACATAAGAGGACATGTTTCAGTAGAATGAAAAAAAATTAGCGGAACCCACCTCCAAGCCCGATATATGGCCTGAAGATCATACGTTGGATTCCAAGAGCCATCAACAATAACCACCCGGTTAGCAGCATAGAGATTAATCCCAAGAGAACCAGCCCTGGTAGAAATCAAAGTACACTTGACCCGTTTATTCTTGGGATCATTGAACCTCTCAACCAACCTCTGTCTTTCAGAGCTCTCTGTTCTTCCATCTAGCCTGTTGAGGACAGAAGAGAGGAAGTAAACTATGATTCTTCTTGTTGCAATTATGAAGGCATTTCAAGTCCAAATCAAGAACTTCAAATCTATATCATGAAAAAGCAGAAAACCCATGAGTGAAAGCAGTTGACAGCTATATATGCGCACCTATACCAGTCTTTTCCTTTTCTCCAAAACTTTCCCTTTTTTCCAAGTCGAGGTAATCTTGAAAGATAAAGCTCTATCAGATCTAAAGTGGGTATGCTCTGGGTAAAAACCAACGTCTTATCACCCACATCAGAAGACATGACTAAAATGTCAAGCAGCAATACCATTTTGCCGCTGTAATCAACCTCTTTATAATTATTTTCAAGTAGAAGATCATTCCACCAATCCTGGAAAGGGGGAAACAAAGAAAAACATGTTACATATCAACAAGATGGTGGGAATTCAGTAATTTCAGAAAATTTGAGTAAAGAATAATAATCATTCAGCATTTGTTTATGTTCGTACCTTTTGAAAGAATCCATCATCGTTTTTCCCTTGAATAAAATCATTTGGATTCCTTGACTTCTCTGCAAGCACAAAAAGCAATCAATAATAGACTCATCACAAGCATAACTAACATGGGTCCAGGTGGAGAAGAAGAACGATATCCATGCATTCTTAACACAAGCATGAAGTATCAACAAAAGTACCATGTTAGAACAATGTCTTGAGAATATCTATGCAGCTATACAAAATAACGACTGCAGAAGCATTTAGATCTCCCAAGTGCTAGTTAGTTCTGCATGTTTTGTATCTCTTTGCTTAACCTTATGAAGGTGGTGATTCAGGCCAACGGGCATTGTTTTGGGAATTTAATAACCATAAAAAATTGATTTCAATCTGCTCCCACAACAATGTTACCCGCTAATAACATAATAATGGACTAACATTTTGACATGAGGAAATTTTTTTCATATTCTTGGCATGGTAATATTTATTGTATTATTTCATTAGTGGTTAAGATTTTTAGGTTTTGTGGAGTTTAAAAAGCGTTCAAGACACAGTTTGGTAAAATCAAGCAAGCTTTTAATCCGACCGTTTGATCGAGCTGCAATTTTAACAAAAGATTTTGAAGGCCTTGTTTCTTATTGAGTTTAAATTTCATGATAATTGGAGATTGAGAAGACCTTCAAATAAGACTCAAGATTTAGCTTAGAATTTTTAGTTTAATTAGTATTTTACTATTTAGGAATCATAATGCTAAATGGATTCTATTAATTAGTATTGATTAGAAATCCTTTCCGATAAATTATTTTAGTTTTAATTAGAAATCATTTCCCATAAAAAATCTCTAAGGACTGATATAAATAAAAGTGTCTAGTTTATTTTGAGAAGAATATTATTATTAAGACTTTTAATAAAACATCAAAGAGTTTTCTCTAAATTTTTCTACAATTTAAGTCTATAACCTTAGGGCTTGAGAACCCTAGCTTTTAACCACACTATATGCCACGTCAATTGGTATCAGAGTAGATTGGCCTCTTTGATGGACGGAAACGATAGCAACCCACTCCTCGATGCAGGAGTGAAGGCCCTCTGAGGCGTTGCGCGGGCTCAGGAGCAAAAACTAGATCGTTTGGAACATAGGTTTAAAGCAAACCACATCAGATCTAGCTCGACTAATGGGTAAAGCAAACAATAATCGTGAAAAGGTGAGGAATTTGCTTAGACACTTACCTTGAGGCAGGCAAAACCCCAGATCTATACCTAAATTAGATAAGATTCTATTCTATGATGGGAGATTTTCGAAGAAAAGATTTATCAAGTGGTTGGCAAAGTTAGAAACTTATTTTTATTTCAACAAGGTTCCTTGTCATCAAAAAGTAAGACTTGTCGTAAACAAACTTTCTTATGGTGCTGAAGAATGGTGATTCGAATATTTAAACTTTAGTGCTCATATTGGTATGCCTTTAATTTTATCTTGGCAAGGTTTAAAACAATCATTAATTTTGGAACTTATACGAGATTATGAAGATATTTGACATTGAGGACATAAGCAAATTAATTATTATTATTTGCTTTATATTCAACCTTCTCAAAAGACGAGGAAAAACAGGGAGAAGTTTGGTGAAAGCAAAATTTCAATGTTATCAAATCATATTGAAGATAATGTGACCAAAAGGGTGCTGACAAATACTTTCAGTCGTTTGACCTTAAATTAGAGAAGCCAATGGCATATGATGACCTTTCAATCATGGATGAAAATCTTGCAAACAAGGACATTATAATTCCTGATAATTCTTCCAGAGATATTATGGAAGATTATCTTGGTGTTCCTTTGCATACAACAGTTAAAGTATTGGAAGTCAAAGATGATAATGAACTCAAGTTTTAAGTAAAAGAATGTGGGAAGGAACTATAAGTGGACTTCGTAGAAACAAAAAATATAACATTAGATATGGATTTTTCTTTCGCGTGTATACATCATAAATTAAATTTTGAAGTTCAGATGTCAAAGACATGCAACTTCGTGAATAGACTAGCTACAATGTTATATTCGAAATATCTTTTTCTTTGGAGTGATCAGGTTCAATTTTTGACAAATAACTCGAGGACAAGTTTTTCAGAAGTAAAGGGGAATAGCGTGGGGAAATTTTTTATATATTCTTGGCATAAAAATATTTATTGCATTATTTTATTAGTTGTTAAGATTTTTAAGTTTTAAGGAGTTTAAGAAAAGTCCAATATATAGTTTGGTAGACCAAACATAACTTTTAATTCAATCGTTGAATTGAACTGCAATTTTAACAAAAGATTGTAAAGGCACTATTTCCTATTGAGTTAAAATTTCATGATGTTTGAAGATTAGGAAGACCTTCAAATAAAGCTCGGAATTTATTGTGCGGTATTGCCTTTATTTACCTTATTGTATTTGGATTATTTTTCCTATTTAACTTAGAACTTTTAATGTAATTAATATTTTACTATTTAAAAATCCTAATGCTAGATGGATTATATTAATTAGGTAAGTTTTCACGAAAAATCATTTCTCCTAAAGGATTTTAGGACTAATATAAATAGCGATGCTAGTTTATTTTGAGAAGAAGATTATTATTAAGATTTAAGACTTCTAATAAAACACTAGGGAGTTTTCTCTAAATTTCTCTACATCTTAGATCTGTAACCTTAGAGCTTGAGAACCCTAACTTTTAACCACGCTATACGCCGCATCACATTTCAACATCAAAGTAGCAATCCAGGCCAGTACATCTCACCCTAAAATTGCAGAGAATGAATTTCCCAATTTAATTGTCCAAGTTAGTGTGCAAGCAGCTCAGCCATGCATGAAGGCTAAAAGGACATTAGAGAAATTTCATGGTGAAAGAGATTTGCCACTGCTAATGTCGTATCATATTTTTTTTATGTGTAATCAGATTATACACACTTATGTATGATCTGAATAGGTGGTTACAGGTTTGATTCTGCAATTCTTGAAATGCATTATTTGTGCTTTGCACTGGTGGTTTCTAGTGTCTAGAAACTCCGTATACTGCAGCCTACGAGGTTAATCTTCAAGAAACAATGAGAAGAAGATGGACAGTTGAAGTGCCTTTTGAATATGTAATATGACCCTAAACATTAAATTTTGAAATTATCTTTTATGAATCATTGCATCCTTTTGAACACTGTAATAGTTCAGCATATAGCAAATAAGACACAGCATATTGAAAATAAAAAATCTGTATGATGAATTGCCTCATTCTGAACACAGTAATAGTTTGGGATAATAGCAAACATGACACTGAACTCCAAGATTAACTTTCCATCAAAGATGGGGAAAAAAAACCCTTCAAGGTTAACTGATGAAATTTACTGTCTTCTAGACCATTTTGACCACGACCACAATCAATCAATACATCCATCATATATCTAGCATGCACAACTACTGATGGGTCAAACTGGCAAGCAATATGGATAAAATGGTGAAATGGAGTACCTTCGACAATTGTATTGTAGTCCACATTTTCATCACTAGAGCAGTCATCTGCAAGAAAGTTTTCAACATTGCCAACATATTCTCTCCCTTTCCTCAATTGCAAAATTCCAGGATGGTTCCATATCTACTATGAACAATTAAAAGTTCATTAAAACCAGCGAACAAAAAGATTAATTAATTTACACATGCATCATTGAAAACTTATTCGGCCTTCCCTTTTGACATTAAAGCTACAAACAAATACAATGACAAAAGGTACCGGATTATAATTATCTGAATATAAGTATATTTTGTTGCTGGAATCATTAGATGATAATTTTTTTCAAGTAAAAGAACCAACTATTCACGAAATCTTTCAGGAGTCAAAATGAGCTCGCAACAACAATAATCATGGCAATGTAGCAAATTTCTATCAAGGGAATGTAGCAAATAATACAACATACTATTCTTATCACCCATGAATCCTATTCACTTAAACCTTCCACAAACTCTGTTGCATTAATAACCATCGCAACGTAGCAAATTTCTATTTCACCTGTTTTAAACCTTGCAGGAAAATACAAAAAATGCACCCTGTAGTTTTCTAAATGCTCACTGCAATCTTCTTCCCAGTGTTACCAGATTCACAAAATCAATCATGTTTTATGTTTCGGAATGCACGGTCCAGATCATGGTACATTCATGGATGAGGGTGGTGCAAGATCTGGAACATAAGATTTGATGACTTTTTATATCAATATCTTACATGCAAGAAACTAACCAGAATCTTTGCTTATTTTTGCAGAAAAATATAGTAACAGAGACATGCAAAGGGTTCACAATGTGCATTGAGTTAAGATCTTCAAGGAAAGAGTTATGCCCATCAACAATATTAACAGATTCCTGGAACATTTAGGTCATGGTACGGGATTCGAGAATATAATTAGCACATATGACATTCGTGGTACATGGGGGTTGTTAGTTAATGTACATGGGGGTACATTTAGGGACTCTTCCTAATGTTTAGAAAAAAGAAAAATAATTTTTCCCCTACTGCTTTTTTTTCTTTCTAAACATCAAGTTAAGGCCCCACTTTGAGAAGAGACTGTTTCCAATTTTGTAAAATAGAGAATTGAAGGGGAAACGGTAGAAATAGCAAGCAAAGATTGTGAAAAACTATTACAATCCTAATCCATGGGCAAGATATTAAATCCTTTTTTTGGTTTCATTACTCCTATAATTTACTTATAACTTGTTTACTCATTTTCCAAATTTTAATAAAGACCCAAAACATTCCAGAAAAAGGTAAAAGAATACTGCATTGCTTTTTTTAGAAAGAAAAAAAAACAATTAAGGATGATATTTTTTTAAGACAGAAGAATTTAATAAGGTAATTGGTCAAAAAATAACAACTAATTGGCTACTACTAACCATGAATTAGCATACTACCTACCCTATGTATCACGAATGCATAAATGTGTGCATTACATTACCAAACCATGTATCACGATCCAAACATCCCATTAACATTGCTTCTACCTATCATAAGCTGATCGTTATTTTTTCCTAGTAGTTAACACAAAGTTGCATATTAAAATTGAACAAGAGCCAATTTTGGTTTTCTAAGTTTTCTTTTACAATGAAAAACTATTTACTGTGCCAAAAAAACTTCAACAAATATTCTTCAACAGAAACGAATGGAGAGGAAAAACTTGGTAATTTGGTTTTGACTGTGTAAAAGATAACTGTGAAATAATAGACAAAATTTCCAAAATTTAAGGAATCAAAGTCTAGATAAATCAAATCAATTTTACAGACTTTCAGACAAGGGCATTGCTTTTAAGTTGCATTAATGAGTGTTACATGCACATGGTCAAGTTTCACAATCTCTATTTGCATGTTCAAAAAACATCAAACAGAGTGTAAAAGACATGATATCATTATTTGTAAGTGCACACCCATTCTTACAACAAGCACGACAGACATAATAATCAATAACAAACCTGAGCCAGTGCCTGGTAACCAGCAAAAAAGCTCTTACTCGTCTTTTCATTTGAAGCCCTACCATTTGTGAACCCATGCACATCAAGGAATCTCTTGTACAATTTCCTCTGTAATGGCGAGAGCTTTACAGCCACTACAAATACAGTTTTAGGTGGCAGGTCTTTCTTCACCACACTCATGTCCATTCTTTGAACAAACCCTTTCAATTGTTCATAGAGAATATGAGATCTTTGGTTCATTATCTTTACATCATCAACCGTTGAATTAGTATGTTGTCCATTTTCTATAGGATTTTGGAAGCTGCGAGCATGAGAAAACCCAATTAAGATGTACTGGAACCAGTGGAAAGGAGAAACCAGCCAGAAAAATGCCAGAGACAATCTTACCGGTTCCGAAACTCGTGGCTGCTGCCAAGAAAACCTTCTCTTACAAAATCAACCATCTATTTCAGATATATAAATCCTATTAGAAGCACACCAGTGGATAGAAAAAATCTGAATTTTTAATCATCTCAACCAACTTACACAATAATACTCCATTAGATTGTTCTGAAGAGGTGATCCAGTTAATGCTATCCTTCTCTGGCACTTAACGAGTTTCAGTGCCTGGGTTGTTTCAGCTCTGGTGTTCTTGATGATGTGGGCTTCATCACAAACAAGTATATCAGGTCCATCCTGATATTAGAAAAGCAAATTTCATCAATGCAAAGTTTAAGTGTCCATGTCACGATCCATGGTTAGTCTTGAGTGATTCAAAGCACAGATTGAGTTGAATGGTTAAGGCAAAAATACCTGCAAGGCACTACACATTTCTCTAGCCATATTTCGTTCCTTCACATTCTTTCCGAGAGATAAGTTCCTAAAGGCAGAGTAGCCTATCAAGAAAACACCACCTTTAGCTCTCCACTTTGCAAGCAATTCCACTCTTCTCTCCCTGATGCCAGCAAACCCAACAGTGAATTAAAAAGTTCAGAATGGAAGATCCCCACAGCAAGAGAGAAAGATAGATAATCTTTATGTAATAATATACTGGATATAATGACACTGTCTTGATCAAACCCTTTTTCTAAGTAACATATTCAGGATATTTTGTTGAATAACTAACCTATCAAAAGTTCACAAGAGCCACACCTAGATTAATTAAATGTCAGTCTTTCCATTTTTGTATTTCTTCTGACGAATGAGCAACCAAAATTGAATTTCTTTCTCCAATTGCCCTCAAACTCTAAGAAAACAAAATGGATCCTGACAAGTTAAACCTTATAAAACAAACATGAAAAGTAAAGTACTCAACTCACAGATTCGAAAATAGGTAAAGAATACATGGCATTGCCTGATCACTTGCTAGACGCTATACAGATATTAGCAATCTTGGCTTTGTTTCTTATATTTGGACATCAGGTACATTTTCTATTCATTTTACAAAATCAAATAATCTTGTCTTTCAATGAAAATACCCAAAAGTCATGATTTCTGCTGCTAGTTCATTGACAATAATGTCCACATTCTTTCCAAGGGATAAATTCCGAACTGAAGTTATCATTGATAATTCATATAAAAGGAGTTACACTGTAGCTTAGTTAAAAACAAATATTCTGATAATACTGCACTTGAAATTTAATGAGTAAAATCAATTTGACAATTTCTTTTGCTATACAATCAAAGAAAAAAAAGGGGAAAAGTATACAACAAAACCTCGACACATCCTCCAGCATGAAAACACGGATCGGCTTTACTTCTGAAGGTGTCCACTTCATGAACTCCTTGCGCCAGTTATGCAGCACATTCACAGGAGTCACAATTAGTGCTGTTCTTAAACCCAGATCAACACCTCTCATGGCAGTGTACAGAAAAGCTATGACCTGTAACGCAAATCGTTAAATCAAGCAAAGTAACTATCCAACCAGATTAAATGAGTATAACACTATGCCGTACAATTAAATTATGGCATGACAGTTAGCAATAAAAGGTTCCTACTATTACTAACACTGCCACTAAAACTACAACCAGTAAACTGATTGTTCACTATGCTCTAATTTAGAACAAAATTCTATAATTTAGAATAGATAGAGTTAACATTTAATTGCAAACATCAGGACTAAAGCAAATAACTTACCTAGAAAGTTGAAATAAATTGGCAAGAACTCACCAATTAACACTTACCAGATTTAGTGACAAGCATTCTTAATACAACTCACAATACACGCCCTCATGTATTACCAATGAGAAGTGGAATATTCAAAAGAGAAGCTGAACAGAATACCTGAAAAGTTTTACCAAGGCCCATTGTATGCGCTAAAATACAACCAAGACCATTATCCCCAGACTTCACTTTTCTAATTGACTGTATAATATTTTCCCATAGAAATCTTATCCCTGCCACCTGCAATGTCAAATCAACTTAGGTAAGCAAATATATGGATACATTTATAATAAGATAGAAATAAAAACGAAAAATCAGTATCAGTGATGACATGTAACTATTAATACGAAAGCACATTCAAATAAGACCCCTATCCAGGTCCTCACTTCCTACACTTTAAAGTTAAACACACCTATTTAACACCAGCTGGTGTCAAATGTTCTGGGTGTCATAATCACTAGAATAATAAGAAAGCAAGTTGGGAACTGAATATTAATTTCTAGTAAGGTGGTGGGCAAAGAACCCTAAAGGGTTGTGAGCTAGGTTTGAAGCAATGTCATTACACTTTGGATACAAGAAACAGAATGCTGCAACCAACTAACAAGACAACTAGACTGAAGTATGGGAAACTGCACAGGGATAGAATGGAACCTGATGAGCTTTCAATTTAGATGATAAGCTTGGAGGAATCCTCACAGCTTCTTCACCTTTTTCCCTCGCAACATTCACAATATAACCAGTTGTGGCATCACCAATCACTTCAACACTAGCACCTTCGGGTAAGTTTCCGCTACAGCTTGCAAAATTCATCATCTTGGATTTGTCAGAAAACTTGACTTTCAGGGATTTCAAGCGTTCTTGACGTTCCTGCATAAGATCGTAAACAATGGATAATCAGTACTGACATAACAGATTTGACCATATCAAGCATTCAAAACACAGAGCACCTTTTCAATAGCAATTTTTCTCTTGGTCTCTTCTCCTAATTCAGCATCATCAATGATTCTTCTAATCTTCTTTTGCTTCTTTCTCTTAGAGCTGTCACAATACAGCGTAATTTGAGAATTATGCTTGGGATAAAACATAACAAATTTTGGATAGAATAGGATATGGGAAACAAAAATTACCAAACTAAAAGAATGAGAAAATCTAGTGAATAATTCAGAAAACTACAGCCAAAGATCTGTCTCATAATGAACACTATACCTGATTGTAACACCGTCATTTGTATCTGAAGAGTCTGAATCACTATCAGAACTTGAAACCATTATATCTCCAGACCCCATGGCTTTCTCTAACTGTGATGTAAGTCTTTGTAGCAGACTTGGAGAGCAGCAACAACATTGCCAACCAGAAACTGGAACCTTATACAAGTACTCTTCACCGATGTTCCTTTTTATACAAGCAGTGCAGAATAATGTTCTGCATGACCTACAACTTACCAAGTCATTGTTTTTTCCACACCATCCACAGTAACACTCAGAACAGTCAGGATCCTGCAACAAGTTCAGCACAGGAATGAAATTTTGTGGAAAACTTAATAGGATAAAAAGCATTAAAAACAACAAAAGCAACAAACAATGATGTGCTAGAAATTTTTCACTTTTTGCAAAATCAATATGATCCTAGTAAGTTGTAACAGTCTACAGAATGAAATTCAATACTTTAGAAATTTTCAGACTCCAAGCAATAAAAGTTCTAATTTGTTGTTGTTTTTGTTAAGCATGCTAGAAAAGAGACAAATACTAGGCTTTGTCACAACCAATTGTAAGAACCAGCAGTCTTACAATCATCAGACTTCTATGGCATGTAAAGATGGAGGTAAATGTTTTTTTGCATATCTTGAGTTTTTATTATCACTTGGCAAATGAATTCAAGGAACTAGGGATAAAGTTACACCTATAATTCCGTAAAGGTTAAAATTATTTAGCTTTCATTGTTTTCTGACGGAAACTCTGTTTTGTTTTATCCATATATCACATCATCAAACACAACTAAGAGAAAGAATCTAAGTACGTTATGTATGTAAAAAGAGAATCCTTGTAAGTTGATCCACTCATTAACATTATTATGATGACTGACAAGAAAAACACCTGGTTACGACAATAATCCTAGGTAACTGCTTACATACATATCTATGAAGGAAATGATATACTTGAGCATTTTATAACCTATTTGAAGCAACTTGGGTGAATGCATAGGCATTATTAAAATTCATACCTTCACATGCATTTTTTCCTCCATTAAGAATTTACAATCTTTGCAAACAATTACTTTCAAAAGTGGATGTGAGTGCACTTCAACAGCAACTTTATCACAGGCAGTGCACTGAAACTTCTCACTTGAACCCTGTGAAGGATTGCAGCCAGCAGAAGGGTCCCCAATGTTTTCTAGCAAAGTTGATTGGTCTTCAACTTTAATGCCGTGTACTGATTTATCCTCCAAAATGTCTGCTTCATTGTCACTGTCTATGATAACAGTCCGAATCTTCTTATTACTGATGCTTAGGTCCTCACTCTCATTTGGACGCTTGGACCTTCTGGGTTCAGAGGCATCAGATTCTGGGAAAACTGAATTGCTCTCACTCATCAACTGTTCCATATCAAGGTCTCCAGAATTTTCACACACGTCTTTCTTCAAATCTTGGCATGTGACCTCATGATGATTGTCATCCAGAGGCAATGACTCAGCCATGTTTGTTCCCATTTCCTGGACGACTGAGCTGACACCCTAATTAAATAAGAGTACAAGAAAAAGGAACATGACTAGTCTATTTCAAGAAACATATAGTTTTACACTAATAACCATGACTTCACATATAGAAGGATTGCCTAGAGAGTATATACTCTGTAGCATCCCTGCAAAAAAACAGTTGAGCTATTGAAGACATAATAGCTGAAGCATACACTGCACAACCAATTAAATTTCCAACACCTAATTCAAACAATAATACTTTAATTAGAAACAGTTCAACTTTAAGAACATGATAGCATCGACATACGCAATCAATTAAATTTCCAAGACCTAGTTTGATATGGAACAATTTCAAACTCTGAACAACCAAAATTTGATAGCCTCCCGTACTTCAAAGTTCATGTCAAGAGTCCCATCATTCAACAACAAAACATAGAATCCATGGCTTAGATAACATGGAAATGACAGACAAATCAAACAAGAAAACAAAGAATGGAAAATCTCACCTGTTTACATCTCTTAAGACGTCTCCTTTGTTTCAAACGAAGTTGAAGTTTCTGATCAATTTTTGCATCATCTTCCTCTTTGACCTTTTGAAGTACAAATATAAGAACCATACAATTTATTATCATCTGAGCATAGAATCAAAGAAACTTGACAATCACTATAATCTATAGTACATACAAATTTGCATGATGAACTACCAATACTTTTTTAGATAAAAGAAAATTATATTAACTGACTGAAAAGAATTGCAAAAGCATGTTGGACAAAATTCATCCTCCAAAACATGAAAGTAAAAGGAATATCATAGAAGAGCAGCCCAATCCCACTAAACCTCAGCAAAACTCACGCGAAAGCAACTGAAGCATGACATCTCAAAGAAGAAAGCAAAATTATCCTATGATAATCCCAAGATACCATGAAGGTTTGGATTTTCCGGATTAAGCACAAAAGATTACATTCACAAAGTTCTAAACATAAAAAAAGGATCCAATCACCAACGCAAAAAATTCAACAAATCCCTAAAGCACCAGTAGAAACACTGCAGCTTAACCACCAATGGGGATGACAATTAATGTAAACAAAAAGAATCCCAATCACCAAAAAAAAAAAATTCAACAAATCCATCAAGCACCAGTAGAAACACTGCAGCTTAACCACCAATGGGGATGACAATTAATGGGAACTTTAATCGCAACTATCCACGGACACTCTGATCACCTCATCAGATTGCATAGAGTTTGGTGAGAGCAGCATTTTGACCTATCTGGCTTTAAAATGTAAGTTCATAATGTCCTAATGAACTAGCTAATCAAGTTAATACCACCACAAATAAGGCTCCAAAGAAACTAAAACAAGTAATTCAATGTCCAGAATATTAATCTGAAAACTTAAGGAAATAAAAATTGTAATATTCAATACAACAATATCGACTAACCTTTCTGTAATTTTTTCTCTGTTCCTCTGAAAGAACTAATTCCTTTTCATTTGCTATGGCCTCTGCAACAAATGGATCAGTGGAATTCCCATCAATGTCTTCAATCTCCTCAACCTGAAATAAGGTAAATCTCAAAGCTATTGCAAGTTTCTACAAAAGAGGACATTGTTAAGTTTGAACTTTAGCATAATGGAGACAAAGGAAGGCCAGCTGAAACAGATAGAACAAGACCACAAAACAAAAGTCCAACCAATCCTGACAGTCAAGTAATTGTGAGTCAATTAGTAACTTGAAAATGTCAGAGTCTGTTTCTACCCTACCCTAAGAAGGTTTGCTGAGTGGGTGAGGCGATATGCTTCTTGAAACTTGATTCAATGTTTAGATTGCTTCCTTTTGAATTTTAAGAGCAGAGAAACAGAATTGGAAAAGAAATGCCCATAAAATAAAAAAAGACATCCTAAAAGTACAGATGGTTTATACTAAGCTTGGAAAATCTGCATCAAGACAAAACATAATGAACCAATACATCAGATCAGCCAAAATAAGATGAAAACAATTAGCCCTTGTTCAGTAATATTGTGAATCGATTTTCATTCCAAATGACACAGCATGAAATTGCTGAGAGGTTGGAAAATGCTTAAGACAGAAGTAACAAAGCAGAAATGTCATAAGGTAGCAAATTATCCACGCAAACTAAAAATGTCACCTCATTGACTCCAGGAAATTTAAGTCCCATAAGTGCAGCTTCCTGGGGAGTGTTGGCAAGGTAAACAGAAGCCCAATGCTTGCTGCCAAATGAAGCAACATCCTCAGAACTGCTAGTTGAGAATAGTTTCTTCATAGAGGCCCAATCTACTTCTCTATTTTCTGCAATAGCCTCGCTTCCATCCATTGCAAGTTTTTTCTGCAGGAATCCACTTGCACCCTCCTCCAATAATTTACCATGTTTTCTGAGCCCAGAAAGTATATTATTTAAATGGAATTCAAACCTTGCACAATTCACCATGCTGAAAAATCAAAACCTTACCGTCTAACAGGCCTATGGATTTGAAGATATTTCTCAGCATCAGCTACTGTATCAGTCGTTTCCTTGGTCATCTGAGTTCCCACCCAGTGTGCCCTTCTTTTCCAAGCTTCAGTGCAGCAACTGTTTGGAGCCTGGCTCTCAATCCACTTATAAAGGTTTGGCAGCTCAATACCAGTCCCATCAAGTTGTTCCTGTTAGGCAAAGAAAGTGAATTAGGGGCAGAAAATGGAAATATAACATGACAACTTCATTTCCTATGGGAAATGATCAAAGATGGGCAGAAAACTTCACTTCACAAAAACAAAAACAAAAAAAAATGGCCCAGTTTATGCTAGCAACCATATGTTGCCTGAACAGTCAGGTTCACCATAAATATTCTTATTAAACCAGAACGCAATAATTGTTATGCTCCCTTAACAATTCAAAACCTAATGGTTCCATTAATATATGAATTTTGAAGAACTGCCCATACTTCATGGATTAATGGATCAGTTTAATAAAATGATTAAGACCTGGTAGCTCTTCTACAACTGATGCTGCATCTCTGGCTTGCTTAATAAGGAACATCCATCCTAAACTCAAAAGTTTAAATTTGTTTTCTTGGAATAGGCCTTGGTTATATCCTAATAAGGCCTAAGTTGGGTTTCTTTTGTTCCTTTACTAGGTCCCATTTGTTTAAGCTTCTAAACTGGCTTTTTGGACAAAAAGCAGGTTGAAAAGCACGGAAAGGGATGATTTGAGAAGCTTAAACAAACAGGCACTAAGTCTTGTGGTCAAGTATTTTAACTATCTACTTTCCAAAATTCTAATCCTAGAGATGCTTCAAAGCTGCTTTAAGGTACAGGGTGTGCAGGGATCGAGCAGTCTCCATGTCCATGCAACATTCCTAAAACAGCTGATTTGAGAATTCAACTGTGTTTAAAAAAATTTGGAAGCTGCCTTTTGATTTGTGGTTACTTTCTCCATGCTTTTTTTTACATCTTTTGGCCTCCTCCTCCTTCACTCCAACACTCCTAAAACAGCACTTCTAGGTAACTATGCAATCATACCTCATTTGCATACACTACAACCGTAAATGTACTGTTCTTAAAACCATATCTGTTTTCACATCCCATCAGATCACAAACAACAGATTCAGACCTGCTTGCTACTGATTAAAATGCTCAGTTTTTCTATTTTGGTGACTCTGTTCAACATATTTATTGCTTGTATGGATGATCTCAAAACCATAGCAAAATGGTAAAAAAACATGCGTTGAACCATGCACATGCTGCTACCAGCCAAATGGAATCTGCTAGAGCCACATAAACAATAATAGCACCCATATCCCGATGCATAAAGTTCAAAATCTGATGAAGAAACAACAAGGGAATGCATTTAAGTTCCTCCTGAGTAAGCTTCATAAACAATGGGATCGCATCATGGATATTGAAGGATAAGAAACCAGTGAGAAATGCAGCAAGGTGTTATGTATCAAAGAAGCTTTTTGCTAAAAAAATGTTATGGGAGATATAGCAAATTATGACCTTCTCTGGTTTGCCTCGAGATACATTCACTGAAAAAATGCATTAAGAACAATAAATTTTACTCAAATTGAAGAAAGAAGCAGACCAACAAATGATAACTCTCAGTCTCGAGCTCATCGAGCACATTTTCCCACTCTTCCCTGAAAGTAGCCATCTCATCTTCAACAGCTGCCTCCAGCTAGACATAGACAAGAAAGAAATGCATAAATGATAGGCAAAGTTGATATAACAAAAACTCCGGAAACAATTAGAAAGCAGCATAACTAACATCATCACCCTGGAGACTTCGTGCCAACTCCTCTCTCACATCACTCTCTACTTTTGCAAGAGACTCCTTTTCCAGTGCTTCTTGAGCCTCTGCAGCCTAAAGTAAGCTTTAGTAAACCTTCTAAAATAAAATTGAAAAAAAAGAGAGCAGAATGGTAAAGTAAAGCAAAAAAAAAATTGGATACCTTACTCTCAACTTCCAGGAACTCAGCAACCAACTCCTCTACTTCTTGGTCGGTCAAAGGTTCCTGCACCATGAAAGTAAAAATGAAACCGTTTGCTCTAGAAGATTGGCAGGTTTTAAACTTACAAGAGTTCAAATGGCCTTTTCTAATGGATGTGCTCCACCTATTACATTAACGTGGTGTCATGGCCTACCATGGTAAACCACTATTGTTACTCTTTCCAGGCCCATTGTTAACCTAAACCCATTCGTTCTTCTTCTTCGTGCCTTTCTATCAAGCATGTTCATTTAGGCTTCCGCTCAATGGAATGTTCATTAATTCAAGATTGGTCATTTGAACACTCCATGCCCACGAGACTCTTTTTTCACAAGTTCGAACTTCTGAGTTCGAACCTATAATACTAGTATCCAAAAATAGTAACATTCATATAAACAAATAGCATCCTCTAAAAACTATCAATCAACAGCAGTGTAATTAACACTTAACAGTAATAAGAAAACAGAAAAAAAAAAAAGAGAGAAACCTGAATACGGGTCCCATCATCTTGTCCAGATGTAGAAGGTTCGTTATCATCATCATTATTAGAATCTTCGTCGTCGTCGTCAATAAATGAATCACTTAAACCACTCTCAATGTCCTCAACTTCCTCGTGTTTATCCTCCATTTTCACTCACATAGACCCTCCAAAAATAGTAATGCCAAGAAATGAAAGAGAGAATTAGCTTCATAAACAAGTCAAGCAAAACCCAGAAACAGAAACGGCAAAACAGCTCAAACAAAACAAAATCCAGAAAGGAATTATGCTTATAATGCTGGTTATTGCTTCAAAATTTCATGTTTTATTACAAAACCCAGTAATGCTCGTTGTTTTTACAATAAAAGGTAAGCAATTTTTAATTCGAGACTGAATCAGAATCGATGAATAACAAAAACCTAAGAGAAGATTTTTGCAGGTAAGTGATTTACTTGAGAGAATTAGGGCTCGAATAATCGAATGTGGTGTTTGATATTCTGCGAATTTGGGGAGAGAATTTGGGTCTCCTTTTCAATTAGGTGTTGGGGTAGGGTTTTTATGATTTTGAGTTTTGGTGAGAGTTGGTTTTAAGTTTTGAGTTAGTTTTAATTTCTCTTTTAAAATAATTAGTGATGTTTTATCCTTGTACTTATATTATGTTACAAAATAGTTCCCAGTTAAAATAAAATTACAAATATAGGACTGCAATAAAATAAAATTACAAAAAAGTGCCATACTTGTAAATCATGATACAAATTCATAAAAGTTACCTAGAGAGTAGCTTCTGTTTGTTTTTGTATTTTAAAAATATTTTAAAAAATAATTAAAAAATAATTTTTTTTAAATTAATATTTTTTTGGTGTTTTTAGATCATTTTGATGCGTTGATGTCAAAAATAATTTTTTAAAAATAAAAAAAAAATATCATTTTAATATATTTCCGAGTAAAAAATACTTTAAAAAACAACCACTACCATACTTTTAAAAAAGCTCGTAGATAAACATAGGACCCAACTTTCATGTCTATGGCTAAAACATGTGTATAGTCTAGTAAAAAATTTAGGTAAAATTAAAATCAACCCAAGCCCAAGTTTCTTTTCTAAGCATTGCTATTTTCTTCTTTTATTTTTGTTTTTTGTTTTTAATAATCTCATATGTGGTGATTTATCATAAGATTTGATTTTTTGGAGTCTAAATAATTATAAATCTAGATGATTTTAATCTTAAATTTGTTGATATGTATTATATGTATGAATAGAAATTCAATAAAAATGATGATGGTTATAATAATAACTTTGATAATAGAGCGGTATAATTGGTGTTCGTAATGGTACGTGGTTATAACGGTGTGATATAATTTTAAGATATTTATAATACTCTCAAAATATAGGTGATAATGACGATGAGAGTAGTGATTGTGATGTAATGTTAACATAATGATGATGCTTTTAAATAGTATAATAATTCAAAATTATTTTATGATTTTCAAGTAAAATTATGGAATCACTCCAAAACAATGATTGAGAAAACTATCATTGTTTTCAAGAAGCTCTTAGGTTAGATAGAATATTTTTAGACTTTTAATGCAAGGTCGTGTTGTAATAAGTCTTGGATGAGAGGATTAGTATGTCCACCAATGAATTTAACGCTAGTGATTGAAAAGTGTGTATTTTAGGGGAGTTAGATTGCATATTGTTTTCCAAATATAATGACTTTAAAAGCCTTGATGTAGCCCTTTTTTTGAAAAAAATATTTTTCTTGTTTAAAAATTTTATTTTAATAGTTTGTTTTGGATTTTTGCTATCTTTAATTTATTTTCAAAATT
>Ga0307517_10004530_pt1 | contig 21317 bp, 22 predicted proteins | sample 23_EM_MG_FD_194515 | JGI IMG/M metagenome (GOLD analysis project Ga0307517, IMG submission 194515) | Populus trichocarpa ectomycorrhiza microbial communities from riparian zone in the Pacific Northwest, United States - 23_EM | ecosystem: Host-associated > Plants > Roots > Unclassified | place...
TTTCTAAACGGTTAACACACTGACTGTTTATTGGGATCCATAGCTTATGTTGATCTTTACAATGGGTAAGTTGTCGCAACATTGAGGCATGCACATCTATCTCACGCTCTCTTGCGATGTCTCAGGGACCCTGCCAGTGGTGCAAAGTTGGGCTGGTTCTGGACCCACTACTATCAATACCCACCAGCTCTGGCTCATTGTCCGTGCCTGAGAAAGCGTGGTGCATGTCCGAAAATTGGGCCTGTTCCTCCGTGCAAATCTCTCTACGTGTTCATCGACAAAAAATAACTAAAACCAGATATGTGTTACTTCTATTGTTGATTTTCAGAATTCATTTTTGCTTGTGTGGAAAAATTGCAGTCATTATGATTGAGACCAAAAGTAAATTTCTGTCAATTCAGAATGTTTCCGTAACTCAAGTTTGGGTAGTGGTATGGTATTTAAGTTTCAAATAATCTAGGTAGTACGGCGGCTCTGAAACACCCCGCCCTACACGCAAGGAAGGAAATGCTTCTAAGGGATCGCTTGTAAATAAACAGGTACTCCACCCCGCCTCACTTCAAACTAGTAGGCTCCATACTATCCGGCTTAAACCTCAACCTTCCAACGACCAACGCCTTGAAAGGATCACCCACAAGTGAAACCTTACTCGCATACTCATGCCCCAGATCTTCAGCCTCACCATCATCCTCGTACAACGGTCCATTCCGACCGCTGTGTACATTCCTCTCAAAGGAAAACGTTCCCCAATGCTGGCCCTTTCGTGCAACATTCATGATGTTGAAGTGAACCTATCAAATACATCAGTCAACTCCAGTGGATACAAGTGAAGAAAGAAAGACGTGCATAGCCATTAGGGTGTGCGTGACTCACGAGCAAGCCATAATCGCGAGCCTGCAATAAGCTGATAACTACAGTCGAGCGTTTAGCATCTTCGTAACAACCTCCAAGCTGATCGACTTACCCAGGAACAAATCTTCCTTCTGTATATTATGCTCCCGTCCATAGACACTCAAAATTTGCTCTACACTGCCTCGAAACCAAGCTTTGACTGCATCCAGTTTCTTCAAATACTGGTATTCCGCCGATTCGGTGTACAGATGCGCACATTTGTGGCCACTCCGAAGACGGAACGATTGTCGTCGACTACGTTCCATATAAGGTTTTAATCTCTCTCCCTCAAAAAAAGACAAGCAAACTCACACAACGGGTCCTTCTGTCTTCAATCTATTAAAGGCCAGAAACCCCGAAAATGCATCCAACCCTTTTTGTGCCGCACTCCTTTTCTCAAGACGCATACTCCCCTTCGATGTACTTCCATACTCCGACACAGGCCCAAGACCAAGGTTCATGATCAACTTGGAAGGCTTGATCGCATTGAACAACGTCACGAATCCACCGCTAGGCTTCGACAAGTACCCTACATCTCCTATCTGGACGGGTGTAGGGTCCCACAGCGGCAGCGTCACTATCCCCATCAAAAAAAGTTAGCACCCGTTTGTTTATGGAAACTAAACAAACTGACAAGAAGAATTAAACTCATGTTCCAACAAATATCGATACCGCCTCTCATTCCTGGCATCAGCAGCGTCATGGGGTACCATTGGCACATTGTTCGTCCTCCCATTCGTCTTCATCCTCCTCAACATCACGGACGGAGACTGCCTCCCGGTCACAGAACCCACCATGGACCTCGATAAGTCGTCATCCGAATTCGTCACTGTCGTGTTGGTATACACCCGCGAATGAGAATTTGCGTGAATAACCTTCATATCAGTCGCGTAGTGCACAGGCTCAGGCATCTTCCATGGGAAGTTATTATTGCTAGGAACAATATTATCTTCAAACCGAAGCGCGTCCACTTCTTCAGGAGAAGGCAATGCCACAAAATCGCAAAAGTCGCCACTGTCCGAGTGAGGTGTCGGCGTCGGAGCTGCAATAAACCGTCAACATCTCGCAGAAAGCCGCACAAAATAAAACCCACAAAGCGGCCGAGAATACGTCGACCTTGGTGACATACAAGGTGACCCAAACCATGGTTCGGTTTCATCACTCGTAACAGAGGGATCCCACCCATCACCAGCGATAACCCTCAACCGATGAAGTCGAAACCCGATTTCATTAAACGGAACTCTTTTCACAGGGTCCCGATCCCAACACGCGCCAATGAGCTCATGCAGTAGCGGAGATGTAAATTCGACCGGAATCATCGGACGTCTGTCCATCTCTACAGGACCCTTGATCAGAATTTCAAATTACACAGAAAGGAAATTTACCAAGAACGTTATGCCGGATCTCATCATCTGGAACACAGCCCCAAGGCAACTCCCCCATTGAAAGAACCTCAATGCACACAATCGCATAGGCGTATATATCAGTCGCAGGAGTCAACATGAACGATCCTTCAAGCAATTCGGGAGCTTTCCATCTCAAAGTCCCAGCTGAATTATTTTCGTTAGTCATCAAAAAGTTTTCAAAAGTTATAGTAGCACGTACTCTTCATCGATGATCCTGTGATTCTACAAACCTCAGACTTCAGCTCACTCTGCCCAAAGTCCGAAATCACACATCGATGGTCTTCATCAACAAGAACATTGGACGCCTTTAGTAAAAACCCATCTCAACAATCAAGGTACACATCAGAAAAAGGAAGACATGCCTTCAAATCGCCATGCAAAACTCCCTTCAAATGCAAATACTCCATACCCATTGCTACCTCCTGCAACATCCTATATGTATCATCCATCTTCAACAACCTAAAGCTCCCCTTCCCAAAGCATCCACGACTCTTCGACGACGGAAGGTTCTCCACAATCGTCCCTAATCCAATCAAATCTGCCTGGTCCTGCCTTGACACCTTCCTCAGGAATTCGGCCAAATTGCCGTGCTTCATGTACGGACTAACGAAGAACCAGGGAGGATTGCCAGTCGCGCTGCTTGCGCCGTATAACTTTAGGACGTTCGGGTGCCGAAGGCCCTTCCAGACTTTAATCTCTCGAATGAAGAGATCGGAAGGTGTAACTTCGGAAAGAACCTTAATGCCTACAGTTCTTCCCTCCCATTTCCCTTGAAATACTTCGGAAAAGAACCCCATCCCGATCTTGGGACCTCGCTGAACTTCAAAGCTAGAAGATACCATTAGAACAAGTGATACAAGCAAGGAAAAAAAACCAACGGAGTGATGGTCCAATATGGTAGGTCGGCAGCACATTCACTCATCCTCCTAAGCGCATCAATCCCAGCCTCAATAAACTCCTGATGTAGCGTATCCTTAGCCAGCTCATCTTGCTTTTCCCCTCCACTCTCCACCTTCCCACAGGCTTCCCCCATTCTTTGCAGCGTCTTGATCGCTTCCGGAATATCTGCCTTATCAATCCCCAAAAACCCCAAAATCGCAACGTCACTCTCCGTATCCAAAATCGCCCGCATAGACTTCCTCAGTTCTTCCACATCCATTCGACTATCTTCCGCATTCTGCGTGGTCTGTAGGTGCTGGAGGACGGGTATGACGGTCGGAACAGTGGAGCTCGGATGAGGGTGAACGGAATTGACTGTTGAAGGTTCTGAATCTTTAAAGAAACTTTCCACAGAGTGTGATACAATTGTGGGAGAGGCGCGAATTCCGAGCGAGTCGCGTGAGGTGGTGTAGGGTATGCCTTCCGGCACTGAGAGGCGTCTCGTTTCGTGAGGGGACGAGTTCAGGCTCAATTGGCTTGGTGATCCATGCGACACTTGTTCGGCTAAAAGCTTCAACTGCTGATAACTTTCCGCGCAGATCTTAGCGTTTGCCTTAACAGCCTGATATGTACGGAGTTGAATGGTACTCTACGTGATAAAAAAAATCAGTATCGGTAAGATAGGTGTTAATAGGGAAATCAGTCTCACAGTGAACAAAGCCAAAGCCCTCAAAAGCGAGTCGTTACATCCTGCAATCTCCTTGTTCGTATCCTCCCGTGTCGCATATCTCCAGAGAAATGGAGTGTTGATTTGTGCCTCAACGACGGATAAGAGTTTCTCGAATGATCTGCGATATGTGAGTTCGAAAATAGGTCAGACAATCGAAAAGTTCAGTGACTTACCTCTCCAAGCCTTGAATGGGCCCTTGGAGTTCCTGAATAGTATTCTGATCGGCACCCTCAAGTTCTTTGTATATAGAATCCAAGATTGTCGTACAAGTCTGCGTCAAACGGAGAAAAGCCAGACGATTCATCTGCCAGACCAGTCAAACGACAACTACGCAAATCGATGCAGTAGACTTACTGAAACTTGTTGGACAGCTTTCCAAATGGAAATGAACATGTTGCACACTCGTTGCAAATAAGGAATGGGAATATGTTCCAGGAGCGAGCCCGAGATTATCAAAGCCTCAACAGTAACATCTCCAGCAACTCCAAGGATTTTCTTCAGTGTCGCCAGTACCGCCTTTCACGAGCATCAATATTTGTGAATTTTTTTTTTTGAAAAGCGGCTAAACAAACCTGTTTTGTCTCCCCAAACGCTTTCCTCCTCTCGTCCGACGCAGATCCATCCTCGGCGTCCGCCCCGTACCAAGGCCTGATAAAACTACTGCACGCTTTCCCAAACCACCCACCACCCGCTGCCGACCCTTCCACACTCATGCCCATACTCAGCGTGTCGATCCCACCTCCATCACCACGCGAGGCCCTAGATCTGCTTTTTGAGGTAATGAGGTTCATAAGGTTCGCCATTGAGCCTGACTGAGATATCCTGCTTAGGCTCCTGTTGCGAGAATGAGGAGCAACAGGGGAGGTCCTGCCCGCAAAGACCGACCCGCTTGGGCTTCCGCCTGCAAGGCCGTCGTGTTGGTGGATCGTGCTGCTCGAGATTGAAGCCGAGGGACTCGAAGGGCGAATGACCCTCGATCCCTGCCCGGGCGATGTCCCTGCTTCCAAAGGCGGTTCAGGACTAAACGATACAAGGCGGGAAGCGGTAGACGACCTCGGCGTCGTGCTAATCATAATGCCACCCGACGCCTGTGTGATAGTCATACTCGAGGGGGAATTTTCGATGTTCGCAGAGTCCAGTATGAAACTGTTGCGCATGTTGAGCGATAATGTCAAAATACACTTGACTAGTTCTTTTATATGAAGGTCGAAAGACAGAGGGACAAATCACGCATTATAAATGCTGATCGAGGTGATCGAACGACAAGTGAAGCACTCATAACTCAGGTCGAGTTACATAATACCAGATAGAGACTCAGAGTCGGTGAAAAGCCCACGAAAAGAGTAAAGAGGCGGGTCCTCGGCGGAAGCAGAGTCGAGCATGAAGTGAATAGTTAATAACTATGAGGACGTTTAAATAAGTGCCACACCCAAACAAACCCCAACAGCCCCACACTGTCATACATATGGCAGGGACCCAAAAAATCTTTGTTCCCGAGGTACCACTCACCCGTCAACTGTCCAGTTGCTACATTCACAAAGTAAAAGAAGTAAAAAGTCATATATATAATGCCACGCATTCTTTTTGTAAGCGGCTTTCACCCCTCCACTCGTGCGCGCGACCTCGCGTTCGAATTTGAAAGGTGAGTGGAAGTCCAAATTCCCCCTCATTCTACCACATTAAAATGACATAGATATGGTCCCCTTGTCCGCTGCGACGTCCCAGCCCCTCGAAACCCACACGCGGGCCACAATCCGTAAGTATCCCATCTCCAAGCTAGCTTGTCATTTTTTCTTTTTCTTTTTTTTCCTCGCCGATTCCGCCTGGCACCTTCTGTCGATCGATTCGTCTTCGAGCGACAAGCGAAAATTTTAAAAAAACGATTCGTCCTCACACCACGTCACTTCGGGTTCGAGTTCGAGGGTCGAACGTCCGATCTTTTCTTTTTCGTTCCATCTTCTTCAGAAGAGTAGTGATGTACAAACGTTACACACTACCGTCCATCCGCGAGTCGAGTCGTACTTTTTACCGCCTCATCGAATTCTGAAAAAAAAAATTTGAAACAACGATCGCTCAACGTACCTCGCCCCTCCCAGTTATGCCTTCGTCGAATATAGAAGCACGAGAGATGCAGAAGATGCTTATCATGATGTGTATGTCTCCCTCTTCCGTCCTCACCTTGAATAAGCCCCGACGTTTCAAATTTAGGCATGGAAGATACTTTGATGGATCTCGTTTGAGCATCCAGGTAAGCACTACCCCCAAATTCTCAACAAAATCCCTTTTATAACTCTTCTATACCAGTGGGCCAAAAATCCCCCCTCCTCAGTGTGGCGGTATGAAAGGCGCACTCCGCCTCCGGCTACTTCTTACAGGAGCAGGAAATCATCGAGATCCAGGAGCCCTCGTCGCGGGGCTGATCGAGAACGTGAGCGGGAAAGGGATCATGAAAAGGACAGAGACAGAGAACGTGAAAGGAGGCGAAGCCGCTCACCTGGTCGCGAGAGGGATAGAGAGAGGAGGAGTCGCTCCCCTCTCGCGGATACTAGGAGACGGGACGATAGGGACAGGGACAGGGATAGGGATAGGGTGGATCGCGCGAGGACTCCTCCTCCCAGGGCAGAGGAGAATGGGAAGGGAGAGGGTGGAAAGGAGAGGGATAGGGATAGGGACAGGGACAGGGACAGGGACAGGGACAGGGACAGGGACAGGGACAGGGACAAGGACAGGGATAGGGACAGGGACAGGGACAGGGCCGTTACTCCTCCTTATGATCGTTGAACGCGAGGTGAGCGGTGACCGGTGATCCAAGTTTGTTCGTACGTACCTTTGATGCATGGCTGCAATTTTCTGGTGTGTCTTGTTAGTCCGATTCTTTGTTTTCTTTATCTTTCCTGTTACAATTTCCATTGTCCTTTCAAGCTATTTTCCTTAAAAATGAAATATATGGACCTTTCGTTTCTTATGTCTCCGGCATGTGAAACTTCAGTTGAACCATTGACAAAGTTGTGGTCTAACATATGAGGTTACACTATCTAACTGTCTGAACCCAAAATAAAGGAGGTGACGGAGGTGGCAAAAAAAATTTGGACATGAGGTGGAAAAAAATATTATTCTGAGATTTCCGTAACCCTCTGCCTAAATAGGAAATTTTCTCTATTTCAAAGTGCACTTGAGTTAGCAGATTAGGCAATTCCGCAGCCTTTAGGGCCGCCGGAATGCCAAAAGCAGCAGCAACTTGCAAGCTATATTGAGAGCGTACAGGTAGGGCTACTGAGATAAGGGTTGGGAGGAAGGGTAAAGCAAATAAAGGCAGGCAGGTGCAGTAGCAAGCAGAAATACCCAAAAGGGAAGCAATAATAATAAATAATAAAGAGGCAATAGGAACGGCAGGGAGGTGCCGACATCTGGGGCAAGCTTGGGGCAAGCGCAGTGCTGTTCCGTCGAAGTGCGCACTCAGTACTACTGAGTACTGAGGCCTTCAAGCTTCAAGTCGAGCAATAGGTAGTAAATGATGGCTTCACCGAAATTTCAGTAACGCCCTACTCTCAACGTCCCGACTATTGACCTCATACTGACAATACTTTTCTTCTGCCCATCTCTCGAACTCGTCCTCATTTGCCTCCTTGTCACCCAACCCAGGCATCGCATTGACAGCCTTCATGAGCCACCACGGTGCATTATCCACTCGCTCGTACCAAGCACCCAAATCCCCTACCATCCAAACACCAATAACCGCACATCCAATACAACAAACAAGTGCCGCTAATGGAACTGCCAGGATTGCTGTTGCTTCGATATGTATACTTGGTTCCATCATTACATTGTAGCTTGTGTTCTTCAGGTATTGAATGTCGAAATTGCTTGTGTGCATCACAAGCGCCCATTGGTTCCGAATGTAGGTGGCAATGAAGTGGGGGAAAGTCGGTGCGTCTGTCGTGAAGTTGGCAATATAGGAGACAATCGCGCCAGGAATCGAATTACTAAATACCGGACTGTATTGCCAACCAGGCCCGTAGTTCAAAAAGATGGTAGAAATATCGAATTTTCCATTCACCGGTCCTGCGCCAACGTACGCATTTGTGGTGTTCCAGGCAGGCCAAGTAACAAGAGGCCAATCGCCACCGGCAGACGCACCGAAGTTGCAGTATGCTGCCGCACCTAGGACACCTTGAACCGTTGGTCCGGGACCGTGAAGGTCAAGGTAAAAATCGCCAAGATATTGAACGGCTCCTCCTGCCAGGCCGTTGATGTTTGAACCGCCATCATTCAAGTTCCTCGCGAGCAGTACGATGTGACATGGCATCATGTGGCTCCATGGTCCCGTATCATTTGTCACCTGGTACACGATTATCTGCGAACCCCACGAGGGCATGGTTGAAATACTTAGTGTATCGATGATATGGCCATCTACGATCACGTCGGTCCTTGCGAGCGCACCAGTGCCATTTTCTCGAAGCCCCAAATTAACCGATGTGCAACCGACATCCATAGCTGCCCAAGGTGGAGGAGGATTCGATGGTAGACGTATGTTGGCCGGAGCAGAAGTGAGAGTCACATTAGCTGACAACCGTCCGGAGGTCGCGTTTTCACTTCTCACAATATTCCCTCCCATCCCACTATTCATGGAATTGAGGTAGGTCCACTGGATGTTGAGTGCATTCCTGTCGATGCAAAAGTAACCGGAACCTATGATGTTAGAATAGTTGCAAAGGGTTTCGAAGTCTGGTCCAAGAAAGTTCTTCATGCCCGCACCAGGAATGACGGAGTATTTGAACCCAGCAGAGGTCAGGATCATACAGAGAGTGACTCCTAAACCTATGAGGGTCGTAATTCCGATTTGTAGCGTCGGCATCAGACGCAGATAGCGAAGTCGATCCAAAGTGTCATTGGCTCCACAAGCCACCAACAACCCCCGTAACTTCACAGGTCGACCTGAAATCAAAACGCGTGTCCACTGGATTCGTAAGAGCATCGCCAAAATCCAAATGGCTATTGTCAGAGCAATCTTGGAGAGTATAGATATAATGGCGTTGGTGATACGGGTATCTTGCTGGGGGACAAGCTTGGGTCCACTGGCAAGCATCCAACATGCTGTGGCGACGCAAAAGGTGAGGTACAAGCTGGCAAAGACCAAGTACTTGCCATTATTGACAAACCAACTAGGGGGATGGAAAGGCAAAGTACGATCAACAGGGCTGGTCGGCGACACATTGGCAGGATTTTGCGGTGAATGCAGTTCAACGAGATGTCTTTTCTCAAGCTCTGCATCTATTATATTCGGTGTACCAGACTGTGAAAGCCTTTCTTGATATAAGATTGGAGCCGTGTGCCGAACAGGAGTGATCGATGCTGGTCCTTGGGGCTCGTTCTGCAAGTTCAAGGCTCTCCAACTATCCGTGAGGTTAGAATGAAAATCACAAGTTGCGGCTTACTCATTTAGAGAGGGAATGGTTTTCTCAGCTATGATGGCGGGATCCTTGGAAGTCGGTAACATGGTTCGAAATTGTTCACGATAAAGAGTTATAGTGGAGGACGATAAGAACGCATGCTTCCGTGAATGGCAATTACCACACAATCAAGCCCTCATTTTGGTACATATTCTTGAGGAAATCTGATGAAGGACAGATGTCGTCCGTATCAGGAACACTGCGGCAGGCTCTAGCTGTCAGGCGTCGTCGTGGCCGCCTAGACCTTCTTAGGCAGAACGATATCACCGACGTTGAAGTCGTGATCGTGAGTCGGTCGTTACCCGCTTTGCCGTATGGATCCGACGGTGATTGTTACGGTCTTTGAAGGGGACATGTATGCAGATATGTAGGCGTTGCCATGCTCGATTCTAGTCTCGGACATCTTTTGACGATAGGAGCTCATAGGTTTTCCAACTCAGTTTACTTCGAGGAAGTGAATGGTATACGCATGCAGGCGAGCACAGGCCGAACGTGATGGATGAAGGGAAACAAATGGCAATGCCCCTCCGATACACCTCTTGTCACAGACTCGGATGTTCCCCGTCACGCGTCACGCTTCATGTCTCTCCCTCGAGGCTCGTATTCGCCCTCATTCGCCCGTGGACGAGACCCACGACGTCTTCTATGGCCTCCCTCCAACTTGATCTCCATCTCCATCTACACACAGGGCTTGGCCGCTCCCAGGTTTCTTTGATTCCATTGACCTCAGTGTGGACGAACATTGATCTTGTCCACTTTGCCGAAGCTGGAAGGAACCTGGTCCCCTCTTCCTTTGGGTGGGCGGTGATGCCGACGACGCCAAGTTTGCGGCCGTGCGCTGCAAGGAAATTCTTGAGATCATCGAATTCCGCAAGTCCTTCTTCACTCGGTCCGTCGACTGCGTCGACCCAACAACTTCTCGGTCTCCAGATTGCTCCCAGGGCCTTCTCTTAAATATGGTTGTCTCTATCTCTGCGGACGCCGATGGTGGCCAGAACCGGGTCCTCTTCTTCACGGCCCGCCATGATGTCCTCAACCCTACTCGCAAGATTTGGCAAGAATAACAGAATTCCTCGTCACCCACCTCAGTTGGCGTTGCCGTCGCCGTCGAAGTTTCTGGAGCACAGAGAGCCAGTGCGTCTTGGGACACGTCCTTTACGCCCCGCCGATTCCCGTCGGCATCGGCGACAAACGATTTACAGAAAGCTGGGCTCTCGTTGAGACCGACGTGTCTGGCGCTTTCAGCGGAGGTGTTCGCCGTGCGTGCCGCCACCAGTTTTACCCTCACTTCTTCTCGGGCTTGGGGTGCCTTTCTTGTCGACTCCTTTTCTAAAAGGTTCTTCTTGCCGTCCTTCTTTCCCTGCAACTTGTTGCGTCTGATAGCGTCAAGAAGCTGGGTAGCAGTGACGTCTGTAACATTGGGATTTTCGCTGCTCCAAGAACACTCAGTGCTCGCACGGTTCTTGAACAGTACAAAATGTAACATCTTTCCTCTCCGTCAAGTCCTATTCATATTGGGGCGAAAGAAAACTCGGCAAGGTGTTTTTCTGCTATCTCAATTTTTTCTCGAGTCGAGCTTCCACTCGGCAAGTCATTGAACATGACGGGCAATCTAACTGCCTGGGCCCCTGGAAATTCCTCCATGTCGCCAAGCTCAAATCCCACTTCTGCTTCCCCACACATACGATCGTGGAGGCGAACTACGCCAATTTCGAGGGTATACCTTTTGAGTGATATGGTACTAGATGACCGTATTTCATTCCACTGTCCCTCAAAGTAGGCTAGGAAGGGTCTGGATCCGTGTGTTTGTACTACCATGGAATCACTCCGGGAACTATTTCACATCCAACCGCGCGATATAAGCAACTGTGATATAATAACAAAATGAGTGAATCTATAGCAAGCATTGTTATTTACATAAAAGGTAATACAAATGCTAATGGTATTTTCCACAAGTTGGGGGTATCTCGCAGTCCTTACGTTTGTCTGTTTTGCGCCAAGTAGTTGACGGTTGGAATGGCTAATGGCACATTTAGTGTCTTTATCATAGAGTCATCAAAAATTGTACTCACGGACACCCATGTTGCTTAATGCATTTTTAGCAGAGTACGCCTGAATCTTCTGAATCATGTTCGCTGGTGGGATGTAGCCCTCGGCCGTAATCAAGTAAGCGATAAGGCCAACCACATGAGGGGTTGCCATCGATGTTCCGGAAATGGTCTTGACGGCCTGATGTCGAAAAAGAGATTAGGTCAAGTTAGTTCAACGGCACCCACAATTAAAAAAGGAACTGACGGTGTCAGAATCCTTCCAGGCAGATGTTACTGCCACACCAGGAGCGAAGACCTTGACGGGGGTCCCGTAGTTGGAGAACGAAGCACGCGCGTCATTTATGTCTGAGGCCCCGACCGTGCAGGCGCTGGGTTCATTAGCAGGTGAAAAACCCTCGGCAGGGATATTGTCATTCCCAGCAGCGACGGCAACGTGAACACCGCTGCTTGTTAACTTTCGAACAGCTAGATTAAGCATAAGGTTCGCCGGGCCTCCAAGGGACATGTTGACGACTGAAGGCTTTCCTGTCCTACCAGATGCAGTCCTCACCCAATCAAGGCCAGAAATACTAGAGTGTAGTTAGCAAGAGGTTAAGCACAAGTCGAATTGGTCGACTAACATGTCGGAATAGGAACCGGAACTAGTAGGTAGTTATTTAATAACTTTTCCTAAAAATGTTGCAGGGACCAAACGCACCCTTCGTCACTTATAACTTTGACGGCAATGATTCTCGCCTTCTTTGCGACACCATATTGACCACCAGCTGCTGTTCCACTGAGGTGTCTGTTAGTGCGGATGGGGGAGAGTGAGGGCGCTTGAGACGCACGCAACATGTGTGCCATGGCCATGACCGTCTGCATTAGCATAACCACCGAAGGTTGCTCCCCAGAACGCACGACCACCAAAAGTTTGCTAGGGAATCTCAGAACATAGCCAGCTCAATTGCAATGAAGATACTTACATGGCTGATACGCACGCCAGTGTCTGTAATGAAATTGGAGTTTCAAACCAATGTCAAAATATGGTTAGGCAACTCACCGACGACGTAAATGTCAGTCGACTCTCCTAAGCGGTTATCAGGGAAAAAGTAGGGGTAGACGAGTGAACTGCGGCGTCATGCATGAGTGAAATAACCATCAGACCTCCGTTATAATTGAACTCACTTTGGGTTTGATCCCTTGGGCAGAGGTGGGCGATTACTGATGCGGCTAAGGCCCCAGGGTGCATTGTATCTGCAATCCATTAGCAGAAGATTTTAAAAGGGCATGCAAATTCTCGTACTGGATGCCAGAGATACTGGCGACACCATCCTCGGTGACCGCCTCGACGTCTGGGTTGTTGAGGATGACGTTCAACACGGTTGTGTCAAATTTACCTGTTTATCCATGAACGCGTCAAACAGTGAACACGACAACCGAGAGATGATAACAAACCAGCAAACCCGTTGATGATATCCCAATTGTGTGTAACCTCGCCACCATCTTTCTTAATTTGCGCAATCAGGTTGTCTTTACTGACGTCGTCCTTCACTTTGACGAGGTATCGGTCAGTAGCGGCGCCGGGATACTTGTCGACAGTGAGAGCGGAAAGCGCTGACCCAGCAAGGGAGAGGAGTGCAAGGACTGTTGTGGAGAAACGCATGATAAATGAATGTGGAAGCTAGCAGGAAGTGCCAGTGAAGAAATTGAGGTTAGAGGGAACGCACTTTATAGATTTTCTCCAGTGGTGGAACCGAATAAAATCTTCAGTCTGCTTGAGTCTGTCATGTCGAACTTTAAGCGAATAAGTGATCAACAGAACTCGGATTGATCGACTCACATTGACCTGGCATAAAAGTGAAAACGGGTGAACACGTAACGCAAATGTCTGGTTCATCAGGGATCCTCAACCCCTACTTACAGCTTTAGCTTTAACTTTCGGTGCTTTAGCCATCTCAGCTTTCAGGAGTAAGTAAGTTGTGGAGCAAGGTGAAAATCTTTGACATGATGGCATCAAGGCTAAATTTGAGACGACTCTATGACAATGTAGACCCAGGTTATACTTACCTCAAACCTAGCTACGTAATTCAGCCAAATAGACGAGCATATCGTAATTTCTCCACCCAAGACGAACATCCACTTGGGGGGGGACAGCCAATACATTTACATGTAAAGTTATTAATAGTTTTCTCCAAGCGGTGACAGCGGTCTCTATTCAAACTAAAGACACAACATGGCATTGCGAGAGAAAAACTAAGCATTGGTGGTTCCATTTATGTACGTGTCTAACAATCTAACTCTACAGTAAGGTTGCTGCACTATCTCCAAGCGAACGTCTGCGACTAATCAGCACAAAGCATGAATTTAAGTATATATGCAGAGCAAAACCTACCATCTAGTACAGTCCATCCAAGGCGTTACTAACATACCAAAAAAAAAATTCCAGGACTCTAAATTTTAAATACCAGGAATCGTGAATCCAGGGAGGTTGGGCCAGTTCCCAATCGCACTTGGATCCCCACCAATTCGTACCCATCGTGAATGAGAAGGGGTTGGCCCATCCAGAACAAACAGCTGATGCCAACCTGGCGGAGAAATTCCAGCGTTGGGAGGTGCGACGATTGTGCATGTCGTCCCTTCGCAAGTGACCTTGGGAAAGATCGTCCTTGCACCCATTGCGTTTCCGTGCGTGCTAGAAGATGCTGCTACTAGTGACACCCGCAAGGTGCTCGTAACGCTGCCATGGAAGAATTGGACATTGGTGATGTTATACGAGCCACCATACTCCCAATCATTGGTCGGGAGATCGAAAGTTGGCTGTTTGCAACCTTGATTGAGATATGGTGGAATATAAACCTGTAAACTCGCCAAAATGAGATTTTTTATTTTGGTCAAAATCTTTGGAGTTTAGTCTTACCTCGATCCGATATTCTTCGGGATAGCGAGCAGTTCCATTGGGCCAGTTGGTTTGAGGATCGGAGCCAGAAATGAGAACTCGCCCATCAGGAAGCAAAGTTGCCTCTGAATGATACATTCGAGCGACGATAGTATTATTGAGGACGGCGAACCTTGACCCAATTGGCAGAGTAGGATCGTAAAGGATGGCATTCAAATTGGGGTCTTCGCCCAAACCAAACCCAGCAACTCCGTGATGCGCACCGTTTGCGATGAAGATGGTGCCATCCGGCAAGGGAACCATGCATGGCATTACACGTCGTGAAGGCTAAGTTCAAACTTTCAGTGACAGAGGGACTACAAAAAGATCCGAATTCCATACCATTCTCTCAATGGTCCAAGTTGTGTTTTGTGCTTCAGGCGCAGCGGTGACACAGTTGTCAAGCGCGTACCCTCCACCGATCGTGGATCCACCACAAATGAGGACCTGAAGTGGATCGGTATATGGATAAATTTGAGGAAGAGGGAGGAGAGCTCCTGCCAGAGGATATGTACGACCAGCGGTAACTTGCCCCCGATGTTAACAGTGAAATGAAACTTGTCATGAGACTCACAATCGTTGACAGCCCCAGGGATATTAGGTAAAACCGAGACTGTAGCAAAGGTAACGGGATCTAATATTCTAGCTTCGTTGTAGTAAACTTTCGAAGAAGGAATTATTCAGAGTACACCTTTGAAGGAAAAGGTAAGGGTCTCACCGATAAAAATACGTTTTGATGGGAGAATGACCACGAAGGGATACAAATTATTAGGGTCTGTAGGAGGAAGGAAATCAAGGTGGACCACTGTATCTCCACCTGGAGGCTTAGGCAGGATTTCCAGGTTAGGTTGACCAGCAGCGTTGCTCCCAACTTCACCTCCAATAACCATTACGGATCCGTTCGCAAGGATTGCAGCGGACGGGTACCATCGGCCACGCTGTCGAGATACTCAACACTTGTACACAAAGGGCGTTGAAGGGAGATTATACGTACCTGGAGTTTCAAAGCGCGATAATTTTCCTGCCAATCATTCGTCCCATTCACACCTTCGCTTCCATCGGGTGTGTATAATCGGACGCCGAATGTCGAGTCCAGGGACCAGCCAGCAACGCTGATTTGCCGACCTACTTTGTCAGGCAATATAAGACTTGCGCCACAGAAGATGTCGGTCTTCACATGCATCGTACGCCACGTAGCAGAGAAGTTTTGAACCAAGGTCAAATCAAGTTCATAAGCGCCAGTGCTATTCGGGGGCCTAGGAATTTAAGGATTCATTGGTTGGTTACCGCCTCGATTCAGATAAAATCTCTTACCCTGTACCGTGCTTCTCGAGAAAGGCCACTTTATTATTGACGCCTAACATGGCCACGATTGGAACGACGACGCTGGAAGGCGGTGAGACGATATAGCATTAATTATCAAGAAACTTACCCCGGGACTGGAAGAAGTGGATAGTGGACATCAGTAAATCTCCGTTGCTGAAAAGATTTGACTTACCCAAAAACTGTTCATCAATTAATTAATTAATACTTTAACTGAAATAAGACATGACAACGGACGGACATACCTCAAACCGCCCGATGTTAGCAGGTGTACGCCAATTATTCACTGTGCCACTCCAGTAATACGCATTCAGGCGGTTGCCATTACCGCAAGTGTGTATGGGGTCCCCAGGACAGGCTGTCGTGCATTCTACCTCCGAACCAAAGACGCCATTCTTGTTAACGACGTCGCTGATATCTCCGCAATCTAGTTGCCTATTAGTAACATGATAAAATGGGAGAAAAGTAACAATAGCGATTCACAGCATTCCTGACCGTACTGTGGAGTTCGTGATGTTAAGTCCGTTAGAATCGCAAGGGTACGCCACCGCCACCATTACTCACTTCGACTCCTGCTGCAGTAAAGCCAAATTTGCTGCACTGCGTCATACACGCCACCGCAGAGTTATTGCTTTGCCAATTAGTCATGTATGGGAACATTTTGCCAACGGCATTTTCACTAATTCACTTTTTTTTCAGTAACCCCGTTCGGTAGAAATACTATAAGCCCACCGTAAGCAGCCTTTGTATTGCCATTGGCCAGGTAATTCAGTCGTATGGGCAGTCGGAACTGGGAAAGTTGTTATCGGAGTGGAGGAATAAACCGAAAGCCGATTGGGACCACCACAAGCCTGACTATATGCGTGATATTGAATTTAAATAAACTGATGAATCGAATGGGTTCTAAGACGTACGTGGTATTTCCTGCACATCCTACGTTACAATCCGCCTCGTCGGCTATAGTTGGTCCATTCACGAGACTATTTCCACAGAAGCATTCATCTTTTTAAAAAAAGTCAAATTCCATGAAAAACAACTGGGTGTAATGGCGGACCTCCATATTCCAATCCGGCGACAGTGTAGTTCATCGAAGCGCACCCTTTGATACAGGACTCGACAGTATTGTTTGGATTTAGTGGATAAAGGAGAGGGGATATTCGCCCATTCACATTATCACTATTGATTTTTATATCAGTGATTTTAAACCATCAGACATAGGTACTTACGCCCAACAAGCATTGTACGCCCATGGCATCGGAAGCCCGGATTTGAGTGGGAACACATTCATGGTTGCTCGAGGAGGCAAGTCCGTGCCAGTGTAATTATATAGGGACAGGCGATTGGCGCCGCCGCACAGTTCAGAGGTATTTCCCGCGCAGGGGGTGTTGCAGTCTGTCAATGTGGCTGGTCCAGCGGTATGGGCGATGATGGATCCACAATAGCATTCTCTATTTCTGGTAAGTCGAAATCAAGAGGCTCGTGTGCGTAAATTTACATACGTTGAGTACTCTGCTCCTGAAAATCGAAATCCGGACTTGAAACAGACAGTTGTACAATTTTCGAGGGTGACTTGCCCAGGTGGAACAGCCATGGCTGACAGCGTACGAGTGTTGTTCACATTGTCACTTAGTGGAATGCAAATTAGAATACAGAAAATTGAAGAGGCATTGAAAATTGAACACTTACCTATAACATCCCAATGAAGTCCAATTTCCGATTTTTTGGGGAATAACTGGCGGAGGGGGAGGGGGTTTACCGTTCCAAAAGAGGTTCAGCCGATTATTCGCTCCACAGAATTCATTTTTATTGCCTGCACAGGTCATATTGCAATCCGACGCGGCTGCATTTTTTCCAGTAGTGGATATAGTATTATCGCAATCTGTGCGAGGAGAAATGGTCATACCAAATAAAGAATCAAAGCCATCAACGGAAACTCACAACATTCTATCTAAAATACGTTGAACGATTCAAGAAGGTCATTGATAATTACCGAGTACTCACTCCATATTCCACCCCAGCATAGACGAATTGCTTGGAATCGCAAAATGCCTTGCACGACTCTATTGTATTATTTTGTCCGGCCTGAGAGGCACCCTGCAAAGTACGTGGTGTTCCGGGTCCATCTCTAAGGAGCTAATTAGAGAATTTCATGATAACGCCAGGTCGATCCCTTACGTGACACAACCAAGAGATCTCCATGTTTCCGGTGGAGTTTCTGGTGAGGTAGGTGGGGTCTGTCGAAGCATGAGGCTACGACTACTAGCCAGTTGAAGGAGGTCGTTGTTGGCATATGTGCACTAGGTCGCTGAACACGTCAAGATAGTCCTAGAAGTTGACCTGATCAATAATAACTCACACTGACTGTATGGAGTAGAGCGAAAGCCAGACGTGATTTTTTGAAGAAAGTCCACATGCCTGCAGAACATATAACAGACCCCACGTCAAGAAAGAGCAGGGGATATGGAGGAATGGATACGTGGCGAGAAGGAAGCAATCAAGGCCACGAGCAAAAAGATGTCCTCTTCAAATGGCTTATATATATACAAAAGGGAACGCGAAGTCGCGGGAAGCTGAAGATTATCAAATCCAGGTCAGGGACACGATTTAAACGTGAGCAATCCATCTGGATCCACCAACGCAATCCTCAATGCAAATCTGCCCAACTGGTCAACGACTCCAGCCTGTGTCTGTGTCTCTCATCGATATGGTGGCAATCAGAAAGTGAACACAAAGATGCATCGGTGCGCGGCCAGACGTAATAAAGCCTGAGGTCATTTTCAGCATTAGAGTTTATAAATTTAAGCGTATAAGCTAAGATCAAGTTCTGGCAATGTAGCATCCGCGGTTGAGTTCGGGTTGAAGGAACTCTTCAATTACACAAGGTGCAGGTAAGGAGGAAAGTTGTTAGATCGTGAGAATATCTCCAACAGGAACCCCAATTTCAAATTGAAATAAAGTCAAAGCGAACTTGGAGGCCGATGATGCTATAGCTAGAAGTGATGAGACTTTATGCGCTAATTAAATAGCGTTTGATATCCTGAAAAGAAGACCAGTCGGGTATTCATGCCATGGAAAACAAAAGATATAGAAATGTGGGGGGATCAAGGGAGTATTGCATCCCTCTTTTTCACATTTAGACTGGCGTCGGGTCTAGAAAGAAAGTGGCAGACTGAAAAGTTAGTTTCTGAGTCCCAAAAATAACATTGTCATTTATTGCTTGGCTTCACGACGCCGCAGGAGACCTTGAATTCTCTGAAGACTTCTCACAATATACTCGCAACCTTCAGCTCAGAGGTATTCTAACTCTTAGAAGACGAGTGGACCCTTTTTTGCTACATTCTTAGGCTGGTCTCATACAAATCAAGGTTCCAAGAGGTTCCAAACGGTTTGGATGCGACCAACCCTTTTCGACCCATTTCTGACCAATTACGATTCACAGTTACGCCCACAATATCAGCCAACAAGTGTGGTATAAGAATGTTCTCGATACAAACAAGGATCCATTGCCGTTTCATACTGTACATATTACACTAACAGACTTAATCTATTCTTTATTCACATCCCGGGTCCTCGCACTAATCAATCATGATAATAAGCAGAGAAGTCGTTATTTACCATCTCACAAGAGACATCATGTCCAAGAACCGAAACTTTTTGGTTCGCGGCGTTGAGCCGAAGTATGCGTTCCAGATCTGTCCCCGTAGGTGGTTCAAATTCCTCCTCATCTAGAAAGCGGTAGACGACGAGTTCTTCCAAGGGTCGAGTGACTTGACCGCCTTCAGAAGCAGAAAAAGGACGGCTACGAGCCTCGGCGACGTCCAGCAAAAGGCTAAGTGAGGCGTGTATCGTTGGCCCTGTATAAACGAATTTTTGCAACAGAGGGAGGTGTGAACGGTTGTGGAGTGGAACAGCGGACGCCGCATCGTGAGAGGCACAGGCAAGGTGTTTCAGGAAAGGTATTACATGTCTTTCCGAATCCTCATCAAGGATATCGGTGAGATCAAGGGATAGTTGTTCAAGTTTGGGCGTGCACTGGAAAACGTCGATGAAGGCTGGTTCAGGGGGCAGTAACTTTGATCCAAAAGGTTTCCAGACCATAGTCTTTAAGGGGCATGCCGAACGTTGAAGGAACGAAACAAGGGGATCCAATGGGTAGCAATTTGATTGCCAAAGAGTCAGTGACTCGAGACAGGGCATCGTAACGCGTGAGAGGACGTTTGGAGATGTATGAAATAAACGCAAGTTGCGGATGGAATTTTGGATAACCGACATCCCAGTTTGTGAGGATATGGGGTCAGGATAGTATATCAGATCAACCACATGAAGCCGTTTGCACTCGGAGAGTAGTGAAACAGCTGCTTGCACGATACTGGAAGAACCTGCCGTTGAAGCCTCGAGGCATAAATGACGGACGTTGTTCCAGTTCACCCGAATATTCTCTATGGAGAGAATTGTTGCGTGAACTTTTTTTGGACAAGGGGGATCGGTGGAAAGGATGAAGTCATGGGGTTGCATGCACTTTCTCCGACGCCCATTCACTGAGCAATGGAAGTGTAACTCCTCCAAGATTGGTAGGCTGTTTGGCAAACCGAAATCTCGAGAAAAGAATGCCTTTATAAAAAGACACGGGATGTTGAGGCATAGGAAAGACATGCGATGGAGATTTTGCTTGACAAGTGTGATCACATCAAAGGAATGACTCGGACGTGACTGGTTTGGACTCGGATTCGCCTGGTCAGAAGCAGACACTTGAACACGAAGAGGAGCAGACCCAGACAACTGGAGGCGGTGATTGACATGCTGGAGATTGGCCTGATATATGTCAATCGAAAGGGTCGACCACAACCGTGGGATAGAGGACACAAAGCGCCTCCATGAGCCGCAAACAGCGCTCAACCTCAATGGGATACGGGGCGTTCGAAATTCGGAGCAAGGTGGTTCGTAATCTGCAAGGAACTCTCGTTCGATCGGTGGGAGACAAAGGATAAAAATGTCAGACAGGATGTCAGACGGAAGTTTGCTCATGATGGAGATATCGTTCCGCTTGCTTCGAAGGGACCGAAGCTTTTCGTGGAGGTCCTCCAGTTGAGGATGAAGGTCTTGGCAGGCTTCAAACTGAGATTCAATGTCTGTTACATAGGTTGCAGGGGGTGGCATCGCGGTTGTGGTTGCAAGGAAGGTTGCCAGAAACATCTGTGTGGTCATCGGTACCAGACTTGGGAGGAGCGATAGTCTCGGGTAGAAAATTCATCGTGATCGAATGGTCGGTATACGCGAGAGTATAGTTCATCCTAAAGCATTATGATTCATCGAAGTTTGTACTTGTTCGAAATGCTTCAGTAGCTTCGGGATCGGGTTGGTAAACGATTTCGTCCAAAGACTAAGGGTAGGAGGAGCAATTTAATATAAAGCCTGGGCCTGATGCCTGAGGACGTGATGTCACTCCTTACGTCACGAATGTCACCATAAAAATACTGTTCAGAATTGTGACGTGACATGTTCGAATTTTAGCGTGTACAGTACTCTCCAGATCCCAATGGCCGGAAGTTAACTCAAGACTGGTACGATAACCCCACCCCATATGGGAGATTACGGAAGAGCTGGTGCAGCGCTGATTTACAGATGAGATGCCCTTGCTTTACATCTGGCACTGGAATTTTTACCTGCCCCTTT